>Ga0209319_1000213_pt1 | contig 94908 bp, 150 predicted proteins | sample RifGroE2_FD_184000 | JGI IMG/M metagenome (GOLD analysis project Ga0209319, IMG submission 184000) | Groundwater microbial communities from Rifle, Colorado - Groundwater E2 (SPAdes) (version 2) | ecosystem: Environmental > Aquatic > Deep subsurface > Groundwater | place: Rifle, Colorado, United... | reverse complement strand
ATGGCCTGAGAAGCGGTATCCTCTGCAAGCTCCGTTTCGGTAGTCGATCCCGTAACCGGCGGGTAGATTGACGTGTCCAATGGGCTGTAGTTGACCAAGACCCGGTTCGCCACGTCCATCAGCGGGCCGCGCGTGAATACCAGCGCCCCGATCCGCACCTCGACCTGGTTGACAAACCCCTCCCAGAGTCTGTCGTTGGCATCTCCAAAAGCGACAATGTGACGGCCTATTCCGCTCTCCAACCAATCGCTCAAATCCACGTCTGAGACATTGAGCGTCAACTGCGCCGTGGTGTAACCGCCGTCAATGCTGATTGAGTGAGTCCAGCCGCTTGATATGCTTTCCAGGTTGAACAGGAACAACGCCTCCGGACTGTAGCTTCCCGCCGCAATCGACGGGCGATAGACCGCTATCGTCATGCCCTGCGAACTGTAGTGAGACGGGTCATAGGTCTTGATCGGCGTCTGAGTCTGTGGCGTGACCACTGCCGGAATATGCGCGCTGTCGCCCGAAGTATCGCAAAGCTCCGGCCCCGAATTATCAATCGCGTCAACCTCTCCGGTCTCAGGCAGTGCAAGCACAAGCGGGCCGCTGTTGTCCGAGGTGTCCGCTTCGGCGGGTGCAAATTCACCCCAGACGGTTGGGCCGGAATTATCTGTCCCTGTCACTTCGGCGCTTGTTTCGGGCGAGAGGATCACCGGCCCCGAATTATCCGAACTCGCCGCCGCTGTTTCGGGGGTTCCCGCCGCCACGGTTGGCCCTGAATTATCGCTTGCCGCGGCCTCTGCGGGTGCGATTTCACCCAAAACAAGCGGGCCTGAATTATCGGTTGTGGAAGCCTGGTCAGAAGCGCCCTGTATGCCCACCAGCGGGCCTACATTGGGCGTTACTGGCAAAACAGGTATCCCGATATCCCCGGACACAAAAGGCCCCGTGTTGGGGCTTGTGGCGGTTTCCGCTATTTGCGCCTCTCCGCTGACCATTGCCCCTGCGTTGGGGGTAGCGTCCACTTCCAGGGTCGTGATTTCGCCCGTCACCATTGCCCCGGTGTTATCTGTGGCGTCTACCTCAGAAAGCGGAATACCCGCCAGCAGAAGCGGGCCGCTGTTATCACTGGCCGCGGCAAGTGGGGGTGTGAACTCGCCACTGACGGTTGCGCCGCTGTTGGGGGTGGCGTCCGCCGTAGACAGTGGAGCCGCTCCCCAGATCGTCGGGCCGTAATTGTCCGCCGCGTCAACCTCACTCGTGGAGTCGTTGGCAGCAATCATTGCCCCGGCGTTGTCGCTTGCCGAAACAGTGTCCGTTTCGGGGAGCGCGAAAAGCATTGCCCCGGCGTTGTCGGCTACAGCGACCGGGCTGTGCGATGAATCGACCTCCGGTGCGCACTCTACTACCGGTTCGGGCCGGACGTAATCGTCGGTGTATTCAATCTCCAGCCCGACCGCATTGACCGCCCGCCCGTCGAATGTCTCGACCTCCAGGCCAATCGCAGCCGCGCGGCGATAAGCGATAATATCGCTGGTTTCGATCTCCAACCCGGCGGCGTTAACCTGTCGAGCCAACTATGCAACCTCCGGCCCAACTTGCACCGCGTCTAAGTCACTGATAGTCCAGGCCAGCCCGGTATCGGGATTGGTGGTGTAGTCCGGCCCAGCCACGCGGGCGAGACTGGTAGTAAGCGGGAGCGCGCCCGAAGCGTGCAGCGTGGTCGCTTTCAGGTTGAGTATGATCGAGTTGCCGCCCACGGTATCTAGCCCCCGCCCTGAGACGCGCGTCCGCCGGATCGTAGCGTTTAGCAAGCCAGACGCCGCCAGGTTGTACAGGTCTTGGTGTCCAACAACTGAGTCTTGCACGTAAACAGCCGGGTTGGGCGGAATATTGTTCGTATAGTCGTAGTTGTTGACACTTGTCCCGGCTGAGTTTGTCCACTGCGAACTGTCGCCGTCCGCGTCGCCCACGATCAGCAGGCAGCGTCCATTGCCGGGGTAAGAATTGTCTGCCAGTCCAGCGGTGTCGTTGAGGGCGATATCGTCATAGTAGATCGACATCGAAGTCGCGCCCTGGAGCAAAATATTATCGGCGGTGGTAGCCGCTCCCGGTTGGGTGTCACCGGTGAAGGTCACCACTTCTGCCCCGTCATGCAGTAGGGTAAAGACTCCCACGGTGTTGTCGATCTTATAGCGCAACTCCAGCCGCCCCCAGGTGCTGACCGGCCAGGATTCGCCGGCGGTAGCGACCAAGTTGGTGCTGATATACAATTTCAGCAGAGAGACAGACGGATCGTAGGCCACTTTCGCCAGGGTGGTGGTGCTGTTGCGGATAATAATAATGTCCCGCTCTGTTGAAATGGCGGTAATCAGCACCCGCGCCCGGAAGTACAACTCACTCAATGCGCTGAAATTCTTGCCCAGGTTGGCGCCGTTTCCGGGCAGCAGGTAGCTGTAACTGCCGGTGTACTTTTGGGCCGCGCTGGCGACTGCCGTCCCGGCGACTGTGTCAAAATCCAGGGTATCACCCCATTCTGCGCCGCTGTCGAAAATACGTGTCATTCATCACCTCTCATGCCGTGGTAACGGGACTGGTGCTGCAACTTGACCGCCATCATCAGGTGAGGCGGCGCGGTTGGGTGGCTGGAACTGGTGTCAATCAGGACAAAGTGCAACCGTTGGCGCGCCTGTTTCTGTAGGATTGCCGGCCCTGGAGAAATAGACTGCCCGATAATTTCAATTTGCGTGTTGAATGTTGAGCCGCTGTTGGCGTAAGAGCGCGATTGCCAGCGACCCTGCAAGCTGTCCAGAACGATTGCCAACCGCGACAAAGCGGCGGTGGCGTCATCAATCTTGATGTCGGCTGAATATTCGTCAATCGGCAGCAAGATCAGGTCATACAGGTACAAAATCGCCCCGTCGTCTACCGCTCCCTGTGTAGCAGTCAACGTGATTTGAACTTGGAATGTACTTGATTCGCTGATAGCGGTAGCGCCTTTCGTGTCGAGCGTCCCGATCCCGGCAACGGCATAATCGTCGGTAGTGTTATTCAGGAACGCAGAGCCGGTGGTGGCGCTGGTAGCCGATCCGCGCAAAGTCACCACCTCTGCCGCGAAATAACCCGCAACATTATCGGTGGTGGTGTAGCGTATTAGCACCCGGAAGCGACCCAACCACTGGATGTTACGATCCGTGCTACTCCAGTCGATAGTGATTGTTTCACTGCCTGCCGCGACGGGTGCGTATTTCAACCGGTAGCCGGACGGCCCGACATACGCCTCCGAGACGATCCCGGCGCTGAAACTAATTTGATCGGCTTGTGTAAGTGTGCCGCCGCCGCCGCTGGCGCTCACACCCAGGTCAATCATGTGACTAAAATCAATCCCGCGATCCATTGAGCGCAGACCAACTAAAATCCGGTCAATGTCCGTATTCGTGTTGTAGCGCTGCATAATCGCCCTCAGTAACGCAGGCAGCGTCCCGGACACATCTTCCTCTTGCACTTCCACGAACGGCCAATTGGCGGTGTAAATCACTTGCGCCGCCTGCACGGGAGCGGTGTAGGCGGCAACGGGAGCGACAGTAATGCGCACCCGAACCCACCAGCCATTGACCGCCCCGCCGTCTACCGTGACCGCTGTTTGCACCCACGTCGATGGGAATGTCCAGTTGACCTCTTTGACGCCGGTCAAGGAAAGACCGCTGGTTTTGTCAATCACGTTCGAGAGCGCAACCCACGATCCGCCCGCCGCCGAACTCCAATATTCCCACGTGCCGATAGTGAAATTGACTCTTGCCACAGACAGGTTCAAGATCAGGTTACTAAACGCCGCCACTGTACTACCGAAATAGATTGCCTTGTCAACTGCGATCCCGGTGGTGTCAATCAGCGTGGTGGCCAATGATACCGATTCGTTGACCAAATTTGCAGGCGCAGCGAACGTGTCGCTGGCGACATGGGTAATATAGCCGCCAAGATCAAAATTGACCGTATCCAAGTCGTTGTAATTGGCGTCCGAGTTGGAGAAAAAGACCGTGCCGTCTGTTTCGGTTGCCCGCGCTCCGTTTTCGTCTACGTTTCCAACCGCAAACCCGCCGCCCAGGTTGCGCATAGCAGAGACCGGCGTTTCGTTCCAACTGGTCGGCTTGACGTCCAGCCAGATCAGGTGTTCGATCATCACCTCAACCAACCCCACATTCCCAAACGGCCCGGCAAACGGTGAGGCATACGGGTTAGGATCGTTGGGAGCCTGGCCTGCAACTACCAGGGCATAGCGCCGGTTGGTCTCTCCAACTCCGCGCGCTTCGATCCAGACTTTCGTGTCATTCCAGTCCGAGGCCCAATAATCAGCCGCCGATTCGAGCATCGAGCGCAGCCGGTTCAAGTCGCTGATAGCGGAGTTGATCTTACCCGCTTTGATTGCCAACTGGAAGGTTTCGGTCAGGTTCTGGTAGTACCGCTGCACCAGCCGCCTGCCGTCCGCGATTGGCGAATCTTGAAACACACCGCCGTCTTTGTAGGTGGCGGTGGCGGGTTGCCAGCCGGCCAATTTGAAGTGATAGAGCAAATCGACCAGGTTCGAGCCGTCTGTGATAACCAGTTCTGCAAGCGTGTACTGTCCCATTAGACTGCTCCTAGTGCTTTCATCACGGCCCGCTCAACTCTGGCCTCGAACATTTGTCCCTCTTGCGCGTCCGAGATATACACGTCACCAATCTGGACGCTGACTCCGGCGCGGGTCGCGGGTGGCTGGACGCGACTGGTAGACGGGGGGCGCACGGCTTTGACGGTTCCGGCAGCCATTTGATTGGCCGATTGCGCCGGTTCGTTGGCGGCCTGTTCAATGCCTTTGCCCATGCCGAGTGAGACGTTCGCGCCGATATCCATAAACAGTTTCGAGGGCGACTTAATACCGAGATATTCCAGCACTGCGTCTACCGCTCCTTTCGCCGCTGATATTGCCGCTTCGGCTAGGGTGGTGGCGGTGGCTGTAATCCCGGCGATAATTCCCTTGACGATACCTTGTCCAATATCGTCAAACGGAGAGTCTTTCGAGTATATCAACTCATTGAATTTCGCTACGATTGTGTCAACAATCCCCTGTGCAGCGGCTTTGAAGTTTTCGTCAAAGAATAACCCAATCGGCCCAATGAAGTAGGTGAAAAACTTCGCCAGGTTTACAGCGTTTGTCCATATCGCAGACCATGACTTGAGAATTTCGACGGCAGACTTGTTGGTCAATTCTCCCGCAAACGCCGCCACAAAAGTTACCATATTGGCGAATAGAGCGGTCTTGATGGCGCCAAGCCAATCAGACGTGGCTTTTAGCCAGGTTGGATTTTCCGGATTCATAACCGCGTCATATAACCCGTTGATAATGCCCGCCGCAATATCAGCGCCGACAGCCAGGAATGTTTCGGTACCCGTTCCGATTGTTTTTCCCCAGGTTTCGGCATTTGTCAAATTGCTCCAAAGAACCTCAACTGCCGATTCCCCTGCGGCCTCAACGGCGGTATTCACTTCTTCCGATACCGCATCCTGGAACGGCTTCCAGTCTGCCGTCGCAATGCCCGCCCCAAGCGCAACTGCAATAGGATTTCCTGTAGCAGTCAGGAATGTCACTAATTGGTCTTTGGTTTCGCCTATCGTTTTGTTGATCGCGCTCAATAGATTTGCTCTAAAAAACTCCCAGTTCCCGGTCAGGATAGATTGGGCGAGGCCGCTCACTACCGGATTGTCGGAGTGCAGCATGGCGATCTTCATTGCGGCCCAGACTTCGGTTAGTTTCGTGGTGACGGCTGTTTGAACCGGGAGCCAATCGCCGGTCTGAATTGCGGTAACAACCAGACCCGCAAAGTTCCACAACTCGCCGGCGATTAAGACAAGGTTATCCCATAAAGTGCCTAGTTTCTCTGCAACACTCGTGTAGATCGGCCCCCAAGATTCGTCCCACTTATCTTTGATGGGCTTCCAGATTGCAGCGGCTTTTTCCTCGACTTGCAACCGCATTTTCTCCAGCATTTCGTTGACGGTGCTACCGCCGCTGGCCCCGCCGCCGCCCGCCCCCGCAGCCCCGCCTTCACCACCCCCGCCTTTTCCTGTTTCGGCGGGTAGAATTTGCAGGCGCGCCAGTTCCGTCATTTGCTCAATCAGTTGACTTTGCAGGCTGATTTGCTCTTTGATTGTGTCGATACCCTCGCCGGCAACCCTGGCGTTTTCCTCTGCCGTTCGAGCCTCGCCGACAGCGATTTTTTGGGCCTCGCGGTTGGCGTTGATTTCTGCCAGTTTCGCCTTGAGTACCTCTTTGCTTGCTCCGTTGCGCAGCAGGTCGTTGTACTCCTGCACGCCCTTCGAGACCGCTTTTCCGGCGGTAAATGCCCGCTGTTGGGCAGCGTTCAACTCGTTCTGCCAGTAAGTAACTTCTTTCGATGCTTCGGCAAGATAAAACTGCTTTTCGGCCAGGTCGGCAACTTCGTTGGCAAACGGGCCGGCGGTGGCGCGGATTTTTGCTAAAACTTCTTCTATGCCACCAACTCCAGAGGCGGCGGCAATGGCACTCTTGATAATGTCAGAGAGGATTGCATTGATATCGCCCTCGCCAATCGCGCCCATGTCGGCGGCGAGAGAGAGCGCCGCTTTGAGCGGCTTCGAGATAGCGTCCACTAAGTCAAAGTCGGCCTCAGTAAAGCCCTTGAGCCATTCGTTGATCGTTGAAGCGCCCCAAGAGTCAATGTCTGGGGCAACCCGCGGGGGAGAACCAGGAGCCAACCACCACTCTAAAAGCCCGTTGATCCAGTCCAGCGCGTCGTTGATTGCGGTCCCGGCGCCTTCAATCAGCCCGTCTGCAAACTGAACCATTGTTTTTACGCCCCACTCAAGCGCATTAGCCGCGCCCTCTAACCAGCCGCTCAGCATATCGTCAATGGATTTTTGTTGAGCGGCGTTCATCTCTATTTCTGTGGCATAAATTCCGTCCGCAGCCGCTTCCGCCGCACTGCCGTACTCCTGCCAGATTTTATCTCCCGCCGCGAATACTTTCTGGTGGACGTTGTTCAGCCCCAGCATTGCCTTTGTGGCATATTCGAGAGCGAGTCCAATGTTGGTAAACGCTTTTGAATTTGTCACCATCAGGGCTTTGTCAAGCATCGTTCCCAGCGCCTCAGACAAAGCGTTTGCAGCCGGGAGAAACAGGTTTTTACCAGCAAAGAACGAAACGTCCATAAAAGTGGACTTCAAACCGCCGAGCGTCCGGCTGGCGCGCTTGGCCGCCGGGCCAATGTATTTATCCGTGTAATCTACCAGTGCCTGTGCAACATCCTCAAAGATTATTTTGCCAGAGGATAGGTCGGCATTGACCTCTTTGACCGTCTGGCCCAATTGCAACTTAAGTACTTTGTTGAGGTCGAGGCCGGCCATTGCCAAGTCGCGAATATCGCGGCCCATGATTTTTCCGGTCATGCTCATTTGCGAAAAGTTGTAACTCAGACGCTGCATGATACCGGGAATGCCCTTATTGACCGCGGCCAGGTCGGTAATTGCCCCGGTCAGTTTCATCGCCATTTCAGACGTTTGGCCGAACTGCATCCCCATTTGAAAGACGCTGACAACCGACTGGTAGGGGAACGGGCTGGCAATTGAGAGTTTTTCCAGTTCCTCGAACATCCCGGCAGCGTTGCTTGCCCCCATTTCGAGGGCTTCGCTCATGTTGTCGGTTGCACCGGAATAGAGGATTTCGCGAGCCGCCAGCGTTTCCAGATTAATGGTCAAGTCCTGGAGAGCCTCTGTTCCACTCGCCGCAGCCGTGATAAATCCGGTTAGTTTATCCCAGGCGGTTGTAATAGCCCCGGTCAATAAATTTCCGACCACGTTCGCGCCGATCAGACTCTGGACGTTCAGCCCGTCCAGACCACTGGCGGCGCTTTTCGCACCGTCGGCAAGCGCAGGCATAGCGGTCTTGCCGCTGTTGGTGGTCGCCGCGCCAAACGCTTCGACCGCTTTGGTTGCATTTTGCATTGCAGCCATAAACGGCGCGTAGTCTTGCGCCACCAGTTGAACGCCGGCAAGAGGCATTCCGCTCATTTCTGTTTCGCCTTCTTGTTCGCTTCTTTGGTCATTACGGCCTCTATTTGCAACTCAGCGCGTCTGGCGGCGACATAGAACGACTGCCTGTCACCGTCCATTTTCTCAAACTGCTCATAGGTATAACCGGCCCAGCGTGCCGCCAGTACCCACTCCAGGATCGGAGCGTAACTGACCCCGCTCCTGGCAGTGGATATCGAGAAAACATCGCGACCCCTAAACCTTACCTGGAAATGTGGCAGTTGCCAGAGCGACCGCTTCCTCCGTGGGTTGGCTGCGGGACATAATCGCCTGTATCAACTCTTGCAGATCGTCACCGGTACCGACACAGATCATGGTCACATACAGGGTGTGGTCGTCAACGGAGATTTCTTTGGCGTACTCAGCGCGGTAGAACTCACGCAATTCGTCAATTTCGGCTTTGATTTCGGCGGTCATGGTCACTGACACGCCGCGCTTAATCATCAGCGATTGACTCTTCTGGTTGAAGTCCAGGTCGTACTCTTGCAACTGGCGGGCGAAGTCAGGGTCGGCGGGGTTGGACTCTAAGACGGGCTTGTCATCCTCGCCAATCGAGACCTGCACCAGCGGGGGTTGGGGAGGCGGGAAGTCACGCCGCAGTTGCATCGCCAGCATGGGCGACACTTTGCGGATATGTACCAGCTTGCCGGTATCTTTGAACAGGAACGGGGTCAATTCGTTTTCTTTGGTCATTTCTCAGTCCTCAAAACAAGTTTTACAATTGACGGGCGTCACTTACAGGGTGGCACCCGCTTATTCGTTACAGAGAGGCAGCGACGGCGATCAGCAGAATGCCGTCAGTGGCGTCGCCTGCGATCCCGCCCACGGCCAGGGTGTTGGCGGCGGTACCGGGCTCGGCGTCGGGAACGGCCAGCCGGGTGGGCGAGTCAAAGACCGGTAAGCCTACGATCCGGGGGCTGCTGGTTGTCCAGTCCTGCCCGCCGTTCCAACTCGCCAGGATCGAAGCGGTGGGGGTGGCGTCGTCTTTGGCGATGTACATGACTTCTTCGGTGGCTGACACAATGTCATAGATTTGACCGGTGCCCGATCCGCTGAAAGTCAGTTGCGACCAGGAAGCGCCGCCATTTTGCGTGTAGTAGACCAGCCCGGTGGCGGTGCCGATCCACCACAGGCGGTCGGACTTGGCGTTGATCGCTTGCAGGGTGGCAGCAGTCGGGGTGGTCGCCGAACTCGTCCAGGTCGCGCCGCGATTGGTCGAGTACAGGATTTGCCCGTTTGCGCCCACAGCAACAATCGTGCCGTCATCGTCGCCGCTGATCCGTTTCAGATCGTCGGTGTAGACGCCACCGTCCAGAACGGCAGTAAATCCGGCAGTGACGTCGGTTGACTTGTAGACATAGCCGCCGTCGCCGCACATCCAGATTTCACGCGGAGAAGCGACATACAGGTCGCGGGGGGTGCCGGCATCAACGATCCCGGTAGTGACTTTGGTGAACGTTCCGGGGACGCCGGTTTCTGCGTTCAACTCGGAGTAGTAGACCGCGCCCGCGCCGATCACAATCACATACTGCCCGGCGACTTCGATTGCCAGGGCATCTTCCGCAACGGTCATGCCGTCGATATTGGCCTGAGACCAGGTCAACCCGCCATCGAGCGAGTAGACAATCTCGGACGGCAAACCGGGCGAGCCGCCGCTGGATTTGGTGACGGCGTAAATCCGCTTTGTGCCGTCATCCTCAGCGCCGCAGCCTGAGCATTGCTCAACCGAACCAAAGACCACGTCCACCACCTGCCGGTCGATCTCCGAACTCGCTTCCTGGCAGAACGCCAGAGAGCCAATCGGGTAGATCGAGACCAGGGTCAACGAGAGCGAATCTTCCATCGCATCGTCACTGTCCCAGGTGGTGCGAGTACCCAAGTCTTTTTCGGAGACCAGGCCCAGGGAGTAGATCAGCACGTAATCCGACCAGCCGCGCAAGAAGTCGGACGGGTTCTTGCAGGTGCCGGTCGGTTCGTAAATGTTGATCGGGCATTTGATCGGCTTCAACTGCTTCGGGATAAAGCGGTGCTTTTCTTTCAGCATCAGAGTCATAGACGCCAGATCAGGCGGGGTAATTGAGCGGCCTACCAGGCGGTAGCGCCCAGGGACAAACGGGTTGGGCACCCAGATCGGGTCAATCCCGCCCGCTTCGGGGACAGTCACGCCGTCCACCGCGGCATACTGGCCGTCTACGCCGGCATAGGTCAGGCGGTTGCCGGGATAGGGGCCGCCCCACTGGAGAAAATTCCGTTTATGCCGCTGACTGACGATCTCGTCGGTCGTGATTTTATTCGTCATTTCAAACCTTCCTTGTGTGTAAACAAAAAAAGACGTCCGTTATCGCAACGGGCGTCAATTTCCGCGTGACTGGCCTACTCTACAGTAGGCCCGACACTTGTATTATAGCATTATTTTTTTAGTTTGTCCCTCACTGATAGCATAAACGGGTGGCGCTTTTTATGACACGTTTTGCAAAGCGTCTTTAGATTCGAGGGATGGTTAGTGCCCCCCTCTGATAACTCTAAAACGTGGTGACAGTGAGTTTCCTCGTAGAGTGTAGGTTTTTCGCAATAGCGACATTTGCCACCGTCGCGCAGATAAACATATTGCTTAAGCGGTATCCAGGCGCTAAGACTCATACGAGAAAACCAGGGAAATTTCACCCCCGGAAAGTTTTCTAACTCAAAAAAGTTAGCCATACCATACCTTACCTTACCTGACCGTACCACGCCATGCCTCGCCTCACCCTACCGTGCCACGGCTTACCTTGCCCGCTCCGCAAAGAAAAATCCATACCGTGCCATACCTTACCGTGCCGGGCCGATCCGTGCCAGACCAGACCGCGCCACGCCAGACCGCGCCGTTCCTGACCTGACCTTGCCCTCGCCACAAAGTTATTTGTGAACCGCGAAGTTAATCACATTGAAGCGGCCAAACCGTGGGCGAAAGTCGCCAATACCAATGCTTTTTCCTGCCATTGCCAGAATGTCCTGGAGTAAGTCGGGCTGGATTTCGTCGTCACCGACCGCGATCTCGAAAGACAATTCCCAACCCGCCTTGAACGCCGGGCGCACGCGCACAATGCGCGCCCGCTGAATAACCACCGGGCGCACGTCCAGATAAAGCGGCTTGTCGGCGTCAGCATCCAGTTCTTCGGGAACGTCCATATTGTGGGGAATCTGTTCGGGATCAATGATGATAGACGCGGCGAGTAAGTCGCGATAAGTTTTGCCGCGCTTGCCCTGGATTTTGAAGCTGGCCCCGGCTTTGATAATCGCGCCCTCGAAGTGGCTGGACGGCTGGTAAATCTTTCCACCAGCCGCGTACAGGTGGCTGCGCCATTCTTGCGAATAGTCAGGAGAGCCGGTTGACTTCTTGCCGCCCTTGCTCAGGTCTCCGAACTCTGGCATGGGGAAGCGGTTTTGAAGTAACGGACAAACGCCCTTAACCGTGATTGAAACGACATACATGCGAACCTCCTAAGTTACGAAAATCCCCGCTAATCTGTGTGCAGCAGATTAGCGGGGACGGGTTGATTATACCATGTGCCGAACTGCACTTCGACAATATTAGTATACCACAATTCCCCATTTCTGGCGAAAATCGCCGCTTTTCTTTCGTATAGTAAAATGTTTTTATGCACTTTACTTAATACATATTGTATTAAGGAGAATGTCACAAAAAGGTTGATTAGCGTATACAAAAGAGCGAGCCAGATTGATTCTGACCCGCTCTTTCCGTTTTGAAAAACTATTGAGTTTGCAATTCGTCGTCTGCTCCAACTTCTACCCGCAAGCCCTCCAGGGCCATGATGAAGCTCAGGAAGTGTTCGCTAAAGCCCGAAATCTCAGCCGACCAAACGCTCTTGTAAGCGACCCCGTGCGCATTGGCTGAAACGTCACAGATATAGTTGCGCTCACCAATCGGGCGCGGCGTGCGCTTATCAGGGAAATCGCAGTCCTGAGAGTCGGAGAAAATAATAACCCGGTCTGGGGTCTCTTTCTCTTGCTCTTTGATATATTCCAGGCACTGGCGAGTAAAGATACCGCCGCCGCCCAATTGCTTCCCAACGCCCATAATGGACTCGATCAACCCAAAACCGTGATAGGCGGAAACTTTCGCCGTGTTGTGCTGGCGGTCTCTATCACTGCCGGCGGTGGCGTAAATTGCAACCGATTCGCAGACTTCGGCGGCTAACATCGCCATTGCCAGGGCCGCGTCCATGCGAGTAAAATCGCTTTTCTCTGAAATCTTACTCGCCATAGAGCCGGAAACGTCCACCACCATGATCGTGCGCCCGGTCAGCTTGGGCATATTCCGAAGCGTATTCAGCATCATAGTTTCGATCTCGCGCACATATTCGGGAGCCATTTTGACTGCCTTCAAAAAGTCCAGCGGTAAGAGCCAGCCGGTTTTGACATGAGTAAACCCATGCGCCAGAGTCGTGCGAGAAACTCCCGCCGCTTGCATGTTCTTCAAGTTGCGCAGGAACGCCAAGCCGCCTAACTTGTTTTCCAAAATCAGACGCTCCCAGGTGGCTTTCTTGTCTTTGCCGGTGGAGAGCGCCACTTCCCAGGTATCGGGAGCGGGTAGAGTCTGATCGGCAAACTGTTTCCAGACTCCCGCCTGAGCGTCGTTCGCAGGGGTCGGGTGAACCAGGAACATCACGTCGCGCAGAGAGACGGTCTTGCCATCGGCTTTGTACTTGCCCAACTGGTAAGCGTCAAACTTCTGGAAAGCCGCCGCCAGGCCGATCTTGATCTGCTTTGCCAGCGGGCGCTTTTTCTCTTTCCAGTAGAGCGCAACGAACTCAGTCAGATCATCGGGCCGCAGACAAATCTTCGGTAACAGACTCCCGACAAGCGGCAGGTGGGTTTTGTGTTCGGCCATTTGCAGCGCCAGGAACAACGGCACGTGGCGCAACTTCTGCTGGGTGCGGGCCTCGATTGCCAGGGTCGCCACATCTTCGGGCTTGCACAGCGGCACAAGCCGGGTGATATTCGCCACTACAGACTCGCCGTCCTCGTAGGCGATATTTTCCCACAACAGATTGGCGAGAACCGCCCGGCGCAAGAGCGCCAGAGAGTCTTGCGTGGCCGCCAGCGCGCCGTATCCGCCGGCCAGCCGATCATTTGAGAAACGGGTATCAGGTCGTTTGACATTCGTACTTGACATTTGTGCCTCCACTGTCTAAAAAAATAAAAGCCTGAGAGACAAACCCCAGGCTTCTTTGATTGCATTCATCGGGGAACATGCGAAACAGAACGTAGGTGCTCTACCAATTGAGCTACAAAACGGTTTCCCGTTCTGACAGGACTCGAACCTGCAACAACCCGGTTAACAGCCGAAGTAACTGTTTCTATCGCCGCCGATTGTTTATAAACTACTTGGGGAACAAGTTGCAGCAGAATTGATTGGCACGGGGCCAATTCAGGATATGAGCCTAAGTATCTGCTACATTCGCCGCCAATGATTTCAAGGTGCAATATTCGTCGGGGAACTGACTGGAACGGTGTTTTTCACCAAAAGAAGTAACCGTTTCATTCGCCGCCGACAAAGATATTCTACCACACTTTCTTGAATAGCGTATGCGAGTTTACCAGCAAGAACGCCGATTGCCCGCAAGCCGATTTTGGCGATTGACTGCGCTTCACTCATGGGGGAATTACCTATTTCACGGTAAAACGTCGCTACGGGCTTCCTGTGGGCATCCAGGGGGTAAATTTCGCTGTGTCGCGTCATCTGTCAAACACTCGCATTTCTACCCCCGCCGCAAACTGCTCCGGGTAGTTACTCTTGAACCAGTCAATCGCTTCGGCGTCTGAGGAAAAGTGGCCGCGTGCAACCCGATCATGCAGACCCGCCAAAACGTGTCCGGTAGGGTGGGTAATCCAAAATTCGTAGGGCCAGGTGTCGCCGCCAATGATTATGCCGTTGACTTCCTCGTAGATCATTCCTCACCTTCCCAATACTTTTTATCCGGGCTGAAAATAAACAAACGGTCAAATCTTCCGGCCCGGATATCCGAAAGTTTCGCCATGCGTTCTTCTTTGTCCAGATACCAAAAATCCTCGCAAGTGCTGGTTCCCTGCCAGCAGATACCAAAGATATTCTTTTTGGCGAGTTTACGAATATCAAATGCCATTCGTAGGCAGTGGCTGCTATATTCGACTTGCTCTGCCGGATACCGCTTATGGAAATATTCCAGACCGTCCGCCAGCGCCAGCAGGTCTTTCCGTTCACAGACTGCCCAATCAAACGTCGCCATCAGCGCCAGGCGCAGGCGATTGTCAAAAACGCTTGGAGGCGCTTTGTACAGGTTCCAGACCGGTTGCAGATCAAAACCCATACCGAAACGCTGCCATTTCAAATAGTCTGTCGCCAATTTATCCCAAACCAATGGGCCCCACAAATGGCTGTTGCGATATTCTTCAACGGTGTATATTTCGCCGCGCTTTGGAATTGCTAAGAGAGAAGTTGTACTCATTTTCGCCTCGTTTCTTTGTGCCTCAGTCCTGGAATTAGATTGACCGCTTCTGCGATCCGCTGTCCGGCTTGCACTTCGATCAACCAATGGTGCTGATCGAACTGACCGGCAAGCGAACGCAGGTAGTAACCTTTGCGGCAGTTGGTTTCCCATTCCTGCCGCAGTTCATCAAGCCCCCGCAGAGCGTTGTCGCGGCGCGAGTAGACCCGTCCCTGGCAGACGTTGACTAACTGCACGCTTCCGGCAGTGGCGGTGCGCTTGACAATCGCCCAGCGGTGCTGGTTCTCGTCATTCATGCTTGTAACCGCATACCCCACAGGCGTTCGAGTTCGCTTGCGCTTTGAACGGGTGGCCGCTTATCGCCGCTGCCTCTTTCACCGCCTCAGCTTCTACGATTGCCGCCTTGACCAATTTGTTGGATTTCAGACAGCGCGTCCATTGCCCGTCAAGCGGGCAGAAGTAATATTCACCCCCAACCGGGCCGGGGGAGTGCTTATGCCAGCCGGTGACGGTGACTTTGGCGCAGGTCCGGGTCAACATGACACAGGTGCTTTTGACGTTTGGCGACCCCCAACTGCGCCGTTGACCTTCGCCGTTGTAGACGTTGATCTTGCCGTTCTCAACGAACGGGGTCACGTCTGAGGTGCGAAAATAAGTGGCGTAGGCGGGGAATGCCCGCGGACAGGGTGGAAGTGAAATAAACAGGTCGCTCATGGTGTCCTCTTTCAAGCTGATTAAAAATATTCATCGTCTAGCAGATAGTCGGCCTCGGCTTCTTCAGCTTTCCGCTTCGCCTCCGACTCTTGCCATTCCTGCCAGTCTTTTTTCGCCTGCGCCGGTGTTCGGATTCCGTACTCCATCCCGGCGATTTCCGCGTACCGTTCTGCTTTTGCGGCAAGCATGGCGATCCGCTCAGGCAGGGCGAGACGCTTTCCCTGCCGGGTCTTTTGCACTCCCGCGGGCGTCAAGTGCTTTGTGGGCCTCTTTTTCTTCTGGGGTCATGGTGTTAGTATGACAGGTCAAAATCAGACCCGCTTGCCTCGTCGGTGGTGGCAGTCAAGTCGGCTTCTGCGCCGCAAGAGCATTCGACTTTGCCGGTTGCGGTGGCATAGTACAAGTGCTTCATGTAGCGGAAATTCTTGATCGGCTTGCCGTGCCGGTCTTTATCCTGATAACGATCTTCGGGGTTCGGTTCGTCCCAGGAAACGGTCAATTCGTGGCCTTCGCCCTGGTGAGCGGTGATATCAAACTCGCCGTCAACTTCAACGGTTGCTTCGGATTCGTAAGTCGCCAATTCGCTGCCGCATTCGGCGCATTCCAGGCGCATGGTGATTGTGCCTGTTTCGCAGTTTTCGTCGGGTTCTTCCGACCATTCTACGGCGTGATCGTGGGAAACAAATTTGCTACAGTCTGGGCATCGCGTGGTATTAGTCCTCTTAGTTCTGAAACAAGGTGGCCGGGTCAAGTCCCTGCCGGTTGAGTTGGTTGTAAGTTTTCTTCGCTATCCGGTCAATCGGCAGCGCCCAATGTCCTAACTCCACGATCTTTGCGGCGATTTCCGTTGCCGCCTGGTCGCTGGAGTCTCGCACGTGGCTCCAGTCATAGCCGGAGTTGATCTGCGCCAATTGGTCGGGAATCATTTTGCCAAACCCGTCGCCCAGGCAGAAGCAGGCCCAGGTCTGGTCGGGGGTCAAAATCTTGTGAAAGAGCGGCCCCCACGGGCAGAGGTGTTCAAAAATAAACTTGCGGGCATAACGGGCGGTAAATTCTTGCAGGGTCATGGCTATTTGTCCTCTCGCTTTCTAAAGATAGATATAGTGTACCCTATTCAAGATAGCCTGTCAAGAGGCAAATAAAAAAGCCCCCGTTATTCGGGGGCAGTGGCTGAACGCGGGTTATTCTTGCGCCGCTTTGGTCTGGGGCGTGACTTTTGCTGCTTATGCACCCGCAGCCAGCGGTGAATTGCGCGCTTTTTCTCTTTGTCCATGATTATCCTACCGCAAACCCGCGGCCCTGGAACAAATTACCCACTTGCTGCCAGGCGTAGTAAGCGCCCCGGCGTGTGCCAAATGGGTTATTGACCGTTTCTTGTGAGATAGCGCCGTAACTCTCGCCGTCCGCGCCGCCCGTCCGGGCCAGGTCAAATTGCCAGTGATACAACTCCCGATTGGCGTCCTGACAGGCACAGATTGGGTGAGCGAGTTCTGCCGCCGCAAAACGGGCGACAATCTGCTGCCAGCGTTTTGACATTTGCCCGTTCGTTTCCAGTGGTACACCCGCCTGATAACGAACTACCACCCTGTCGGGTGGCCGGCATTGTAGCCAGTTGACGCTGTAATATTGCCCGCTGGTCGAGTTGTACTGCGCTTCACCAATTCCGGCCAGCCCCGCTTGCGGGTCTCTCAGTGACACTCTCGCCATTGCGTAACCCTCAGCAGCCGGATCATACGAGTTCGCCGGGTTGGTGCTGGAATTACAGACGCCGCAGTAGCACCAATACGGGTGCGGACGCGTTTCCCAGATCAGCTTCGCCTGCGAAGTGTCGTAAGTGGTTCCAGTCGGGTCACAGTAGAGGTGATAGACCTCGATGGTTGTGAGAAAGTTAGTAGAGTCTGTCGGGTCAAGCGGAGCCACTGCCGCGCCTTCGTAGAGAACGGGTAGCGCCATCAGCCAGGCTTTACCGGTGATCGTCGCCACGCCGCCGGAGATCGTGACTTTGATCGGCAGTATGCGATATTCCTCACTGACCGCGTCGCTGTCCAGCCGGTCAGCCGCAGGCACGTAACAGGCGACTTGGGTTATATCGGTGAACGTGACATTGGCGGTCGCCGTCCAGGTCTCGTCCAGCCCGTCGCCGTCCTCATCGGAATAGGTCAGGTTGACGGCGCTAATCAGGTCGCGCTTTTCGATCCCGATCTTCTGGATATAACCTTCTTTCAACTGCAAGCCGCGCCAGCGCCCATCAGCACCAGCATATCCCAACTGGTCAAAGCGCACGTCCGGGTAAACGGGGAAGCGGTGTTCTTCGGTGATAAAGTGAGGTGCAGGGGAGTAACTGAGGAAGTCGATCAGGCGGGTTTCCGCCTGTTCAATCGCCCGGATAATCCCCTCTCTACCGGCAGCGCCGGTGCCCTGCCAGTCGTATTTATAAACCAGATCGGAGCAGCTTGAGGTCAGCGGAACGATTGAATCGTCCGCAAACTGAAAAAAGTGCCAAGGATTTACACCTAAAATTGAGCGCCAGGTATCAAGAGGTAAAAGCATAGGTTGGTTCCTCCGCTCCCATTATAACCGAAAAGCAGCACCCCCGGCTCAAATGTCGGGGGTGCTATTCGTATAAGTTGGGTCTGCCCAAACGAATTATTTAGCTAATTTTCGCCATGAGATTAGCGACAGCCTCTTTCGGGGTATCGCCCTCGGCAGAGTCTACGATCCGGTTGTTTTCGATCTTGCAGGCGGTGTAGGCTTTTGGCCCGCCAGGAAGATCATCAAATCCGAGAATGTCCAGCGCGTTGTCGGGCGGGTTTTTGATGATTTCTATCTTGGTGATTTCAATTTTGTTCATGTTGTCCTCTTTTCCTATCTGGTTTTGATTGATAAATACAGTTTACTATATTCAAGACAGAAAGTCAAGAGGCAATTATTTTCTTTTCCATCCGCCCGTTTCGCTATATGTCCACTTTTCGGGCGATCTGATAATGCCCTGATAGCGAGTAATGGCGTTATTCATTTTCACTTGACCGTCTATAGATTTGAAAAAGTCTATGATCTTCTTCGCGTCGTTCGTGTTTAGGATATTCAAAGACCGTCTATTCCACGCGTCTCTTGCCAAATAAGAAATATCCAGGTCGTTTAGTTTTTCGTTTCTTTCGGTTTGCTTCACTACCGCCCATCGAACGTTGGCATCGCCGGCTTTGTTTTTTATGTCAATCAAGAAATCAGAACGCAAATCTTTGGCAAATTGAATTTGTTTATCTGTGCCAACTGTAATGTCGAGAAATTTTGTTTCTTCTGCGCGCTGTTTGGCTCTTTTTTCGGGGGTGGCTAGTTTTCCGTGACTGTCCATTATCCACCACTTACCGTCACTGCTTTCTATTTTTTCGGCCTCTGTTTTCGGGAGTTTCTTCTTCTCGGCTTGCGCAGCTCTTATCGCCGCCTGTTGTACCCGGTCAACCTTGCTTAACCCGTACTTCGCTCTTGCTGCGTCTCTTTCCGCAGCGAGAGTCGTCTTGCCCTCGTAATCTGCGGATACTCCGCTTCTCATGGCGCGCCTGACCGCTTCAAGCGAACCACCGCGCCAGCCGTGTCGTTTCTGATTGTGGCGGCCCGACAGGTGCTTGTGTACCCGCAGCCAACCGTTGATCCTGAGTGATAAGTTTGTCATATTAGTCTCCTACCGCTATTTAGCTGGTTCAGTCCAGTGGTTCATGCTTTCAATCGCCGCGTTCAGATCGGAGTGACGCCTGACATAACCGGACGGGCTTTTCGTGAAGTATTCCAGTGCGCCGTCTTTGCCGCCGATTGCGATAGACATAAAGCGTCGCGGGTTATGACCGGGTTTCACAGATTGATTGGGCATATGCGATGGGTGAAACTCGCGCCGATACTCGTTTTTGTCACGTGGGTTTTGAGCGTAACCAGCAGTGGTCAATCGCTCACCTGCCTGCGCTCTGGTAGAGACCGGAATAGACGCCCCGCCACCGCTCCGTCCGTGCGTCAACTGGTTATGACTCCCGTGTTTCAGGGTTTCAATCGCATTGTCAATCTGTTTAGCGTCCATAGTTTTTACCTCTTAGAGAAGAGGTACCCTAATCAACTCAGTATGTCAAGCGGGCTGTGATCCGGTTCAAGATCAGACACGCCCCGGCAATCCCCAACCAATTCAGCGCGAACTGGGGCCATTGAACCGGCAGCAGCAGCGCCACGAATAGCGCCGTCCAGAACGAGATACAGTCGGGGCAGCTAAAGCCGCGCTGCAGCCAATTGCTCTGTTTGTCGGCGCCGATCATCTCGCGCCACTTTGCCAGCAGATCGAACGGGCCATCTTCCAGGGCGATCATTTGTGCCAGGCGGTAGGCGGATAGTATCGCGAGAAGTAGGGTCATTTCTGCCACCAATCCAGGCTGTCAATATAGCCCTGTTCAAGCATCAACTCGCCAAACAGACGGGTGATGTGTTCGCTGTTCTCGCGGTTGAAGTGGTTGCGCCAGTCACCGACTTGACCGCGCCGCATGGCGTGTTCCGGCCCGTTGCGCTCAACTGTCGCTGCGAACGATTGCCGCTCTACCGCCAGCCTGATTTTGTCGGGGTCAATCGTTTCGCCGGTCAGGCCCAAGATTGCCAGCGAGAGAGTTTCAACCGGGGAGGCGTGCAAATCTTCATAGCGAATCTGCGCATCGGCCCGGTTGTACCAGGTGCGAACGAACCCGTTGTACTCGCCAATCACTGACCCGACCGCGTCCACGGTGTCACCATTGATTCCCAGCATGCCGTCAATCGCGGTGGTCAGACCGGACAGTCGGTAGTAAAACAGTCGAGATACCGCCACGTCACGCGGGTCACGGTAGACAAAGAGCGTCAGCCCCTCTCGCACCTTCGAGTGGCGCTTGAGAATGACGTATTTGCCGCCCGTTTCGCCGTAGTAGATCGGCTCCATATCAGGGGTGTTTTGCAGCGGCGAATCCAGAATATCCGAGAGCAGCCGGTTAGTCCAGGTATTCCCGCTGCGCGGGTAGCCGGTGATGAATAGGTTGGTCACGGTTTACGCACCCTGTTTGGCTTGACGTAAGATTTTCAGGTACTCTTTGCGGGCGCTATCGCCTTTGGCGCGCTCATCGTATTCCCATGAGCGGATCACGCTTTCGCCAACTCCGGCAGCAATGGCCGCCCGCAGTCCGCGCACCGTCTCAGGCATAGGCGGGATTTCCGTCACTTCCTCCGGTATGGGCAGCGGATCGGCGGGTTTCGGCGCTTGCTTCTTGACCGGGGTCACTGCCGGTGCGGGAACGTGGGCATTGGTCGCCATCGGCTTGGCCGTCACCACCGTCTTTTCAACTGCCGGAGTGGGCATCGGCGCGGGCGCGAGAGCGGGTTCAGGTGCGGGGATAGGGGCCGTCACCAACGGCTGCGCCTGGGGCAGTGGACGCGCCACCACCTCGAAGCCCAGCGCCCGCAGTCGTTCAACGTCGGCGGGGTGAGCATTGATAGCTCGGCTCCCGTCAGAGTCGCCGGCGCGGTAGGTGCGTTTGTTGGCGATATAGGTGCGCACGCCGCGCCCACCGCCGGTGTATATCATTCTGACCACCCCGTCTTGCGGGGAGGCGATTGGTTCGGTTTGGTTTCCCATTGGATTCAACTCCTTCTTTGCTTTCATAATCACCCCGCCCGCGGGGGAGGGGCATGATCCACAAGCCATAATATGCCTCGCTTTTTGCCGCTTCTCAATATAGGCGGCAAGTTTCTTTTTCTCTTTCAGGGCCGCGGCTCTGCGCTTCCCAGTCTCTAACCGATAGTATAACAGAGGTTCGGCTACACGCTTCCCGCAGAAGCCAAGAGAGCGCGCCTGGTTGTAATATTCCACATCCTCCCACGCCGGGAGAGATTCGTCAAATTTCAGCCGCTTGGCCCAGACCGTTGGCATGAGTACGGTCACGGCGTGTTGAAGATTGTCACTGTTAGGATCGTACTCTTTCAACTGTTTCACTTCGGCGGACGCTCCGGTGACGGCGTACCAGTCCGAGTAGACATACCCGCTTTGGTCATAGGCGGCAAGTAATTTCTCAAGCGCCTCCGGGTGCAGGTAATCATCGGCGTCAAGAAAGACGACGAATGTCCCTCTGGCCTCTTTCAACCCGTCATTACGGGCCGCGCCAGCGCCTAACCTGCGCCCCGGTACAACCGTTGCGAACGGGTAAACGGTGCGTATATCCGATTCAGGCAGGTCGGTATCGGCGACCACGATCAACTCCCACAGTCGTTCGCTTTGCCCTTCTAAAGAGCGCACCGCGTCAAGCAAGAGTTTCTCGTGCCCCGGCCCAACTGGAATAATCACGGATACGCGCGGCAGCATGTAAGAGCGTACGCGTATCTGTGACTTGACCGGGGCAGCGAACGGGTAGATTTTGTCACGCATCCACGGCAGCCAGGTGTCCACCCGAACGTACTTGCGCTTTTTACTTGCGCCCTCAGCGTGCATCCGGTAATTGGTCAGCGCCTCGCTTGTCACCAGTTGCGCCGTGAAGCCGGTAGACAGCCCGCGTGCCCAAAACTCAGCATCCTCGCCGGGTGCGAACTCTTGATAGATTTTACTGCCGGCCCGCTCGAACATTCTGCGCCTGAACATGCAAGCGGACGGCGTAGGAACTGCCGTCGCCGGGGGCACACCACCACGCGCCTGGATTTCCCAATCGAACGGCGTTCCGTAGACCGTACCGCTCTTTTTGCCCTCGCTGTTGCAACTCATAAACCCGGCGTAAGCGATCCCAAGTCCACGGTCAGCCACAAGCGCCCGCTCCATTGCCAGCACAAATGACGGCTCCAACCAATCGTCGGCGTCAAGCAGGGTCAAAAAGTCTGACTTGGTCGCCGCAATTGCGTTCATGCGGGCCGCGGCAACCCCCTGGTTTTCCTGCCGGATATAACGCACCCGGTCAGAATAGCGGGAAACGACTTCGGCGGTGTTATCGGTTGACCCGTCATCTATCACCACAATCTCGTTTGGCGCGCGCGATTGGGCCAGGACAGACTCTATCGCTTTCGGTAAATATTGCGCATAGTTGTAAGAGATAATCCCAACCGCGACGGTCTTTTCGTCTGGAATGGACATGGCCGCTTGATAGACTTTGGCGTACTCCCCGATCACATTGGGCCAATCGAAGCGCGAAGCGAACTCTCTGGCCGCCGCGCCCACGGCCTCGCGGTTGGCTTTCAACCACTGGTAGCCGACTTTTAGCCCGTTGACGTCGCCCGGCTCAACCAGATACCCGGTTTCCATGTGCTGAACGATATCGGCGGTTCCTGCCCAACGGTAGCCCAGGACGGGCAAGCCACAGGCCATTGCTTCGAGGGTGCCGATCCCGAAAGTTTCGGGGGTAGTGGCGAGGTAAATATCCGCCGATTGGATCAGCAGGCGCATCTTCTCGAACGATTGTGCCCCGACCACTTTCAACTTTCCGGTTGGACGGTTCAATGGGTTGAACGTCGATACCACCGGCAGACCTGCTTCTGCCAACTCCCATGCCGGGACGGGGTCACAGACGTCATTGGCGCGGCCTTTATTCCAGAATAGATAGCCCCGATTCTCGCCGGGGTTCCAATCGGCAAAGTCAATTCCATGCGGGACGATCCACGGGCTTAGGTGCATATCTCGCTTGAACGGCATCGCAACCCAGGGGGCAGGGACGGTTAGAATCTTAGCTCTGCGCACAGCTTGGGCAATGTGGGCATTGGCGGTGTACTGCCAGGCGTCATAACCGGCGTTGGGAATATCGTCAAAATAGAGACCGTGGGAGTGCAGCACGTCTACGCGTGGCAAATTGAACTGCTCCACGTGAGAAGCGATCACGTCTGCTTTGCGGTAGGTTTTGACGATCTCAATCCCTAACTTTGGCAGGTGTTCAAATTGGGCGTGAACAACGCGCCCGATCCCGTTGCTCGGCGGGGCATTCCCCGGCGTCGGTTCGATGTAGATTTTCATGTCACTTCCTGAATGCGATCATGGTGCCGCGCTGTTCAATCAACTCCCAACCATACCGCTCAGCCGCGGCGTCTACGGCCTGTTTCACTTCGGGCCAGAAGTCTCGTTCGTAATCATGAAAGACAATGATCCCGCCCGCCACAACGTGCGGGTGCCACGCCTCAATATCACCGTTGCACCCCTCGAAGCTGTGGTCGGCGTCCACAAATAGCATGTCTACTTTGCCGCCGATCCACAGTTTACCCGCGGCGTGCGAGTCGCCTAAAATTTGTGACGGCAGCGGCAGTCCGGTTTCAGCGAAGGCGTTGCGCTCGTTTTCCAGTCCGCCAAATGGGCCACCGTCAGAAATATCTACTGTGTAGGCTTTCACTGCCGGATTGGTTTCTGTCACGCAAAGCGAACTCGTTCCAGACCCCGCTCCAATGTTGACAAACACGGCTCCGGCGGGCAGGCTTTCGGCCAGGACAGACAGCAGCGTGACTTCCTCTGGAAAGAGGTAGCCGAACGCCGCCGCCAATGCCCTCGCTTTGACCGGGGGCGTAGTTGGCATTTCATCGGGCAGCAGTGGCGCGCCAAACGCAATCGCAAGACGTCGCTTTAGCGCCTGCTGTTTGCGCGAGACACTCATGCCGCCGCCTTCTTTTGGGCAGGGCCGTTGTCGTCTGTGATATACAGGTACAGGTTCTCGGCGTCCTGTCCGGTTTCGATCATGACCGGGCCGCGGAAATACTTGCCTTTGCCTTTGGGCCGATAACCCAAGTCCCACAAGCCGGTTTTGATCTTCTCGAAGTCGGTTTTGGGTGCAACCCAGGCCGACCCGTGCGCCTCGGCGTGTTCGCCGGTGTCAATGGCTTTCGAGGGCTTCAAGCCAAACTTTGCCAGCGCCCGTCCCACGCGTAAGTGCAGGGCTTTGGGATCAACGGCTTCGTTTGGTTCAACCGGAGCATCTTCTTTGGAGCGGATCAGCCATTCACCAAACGAGGGCGCTTCTTTCCAGGTGAGTTCGCTCCATGACCCGTCATACTCTTTCTTCTCAACATCGGGGGTGTCGCGTTTCAGCGCGGCGTAGAGTTTCTTCAACTTCGCCAGGGCCTCCTCTTTTTGCGGGCCTGCGTACTTCTCGCCGCGGTATCCCTCGTGCAGTGCTGCCCAGGCTGCGCCCATGTGAGCGGGGTCAGGAAGGCCCGATTCGCCGCCAATGCGCAAGTGCCAGGTGGACGGCTTTTCGGCATCCTCAACTACCAGATAAGCAGAGGCGGGCAGCTTTACGTCACCCTCAGTTTTTAGAATTTTCATGACTTACTCCTATACGCAATCAGCGTATGTTGCACTTCGATAAACTCCCAACTTTCAGGCTGGGAGCGGATAAAATCGCCCGTCGCTTTGAACACGTCGGGCCATATTTTCGGTTCGTAGTCATGGATCAGCAGCACGCCGCCCGCTTTCAGGTGTGGCGTCCAGACTTCCAGGTCGCCGCGGCAAGAAGCGTAGGCATGATCGGCGTCAATCATCAGCAGGTCGGCGCTCTCGAACTGCCAGTCTCTACCGACTGCCCGCGAATCGCCCAATACTTGCGTTGGTAGACTTTCCGACAGTCCGGCGTGAGTGAATGCGTTGCGCTCGTTCTCAAGCCCGCCCTCCGGCCCGCCCTCGGAAATATCAACGGTGTAAATCTTCACATCGGGCCGCGCTTCGGCTACGGTCAGAGCAGACGTGCCCACTCCGGCTCCAACGTTGATAAACACGGCTCCGTCGGGTAGGCTTTCGGCCAGGCGGGTCAGCAGAGATACTTCTGCCTGCTTCAAAAAGCCGAATGCGTGGGATAGGTCGCTTGCTTTTGTCATAGTCTGATTATACCCCGTCTGGTATCAATTTTCGCCTTCGTAAGTCCGCCGTATCCTCTGCGGTCAGGTTAGTCGGGGGCCATTGCCAGGGCGTTTCCAGGTCAAAGTGTCCCTTGTTGATAGCGATCTTAATCCGCATCGGCGCTTGGCGCGTGCCGATCACTCGCTGGTTGAGGTGGTTGGCGCGGTTGGTGCCGTCAAGCTCGAACTGCCAGGCGCTCTCATTGCGCTTCAAGATTTCCGCCAGCCGGTCACGGTTCCAGATAGACGGCTGGGTTGAGACGTGATACTCGGCAGGCGGCGGTATCTCAATCAGGTCTAAGCGGCCCAAATAACCGACCTCGACTTTGGGGGCGCTGTTGCCGGCCCGGTCAGAACACAGGTCAACTCGCAAGACGCCGGGGTTATTTTGGGCCAGTTGATAGAGCATTTCGACTGCCTCAACGTCTACCGTCCGGGTGCACAGGTAATCTTCCAGCAGCAGGATAAAGTGCGTAAGCTCGCGGTGCGCTTTGAGGAAGTCTCGCAGGCCGTCGCTCCATTTGTCCGCCGGGTAGTTTGCGAACTCGCCTATGCTGTACCACTCTACCCATGCTGGGAGTAGGAACGGCGGGGGCGTAAATCCAGCCACAATCACCCGCTCAGGCAGTGGTCGCCAGTGACGTTCCATTTGCGCCAGCATCGCCGGGATAATCCAGGCGTGGTGGTCGGAAGTGAGGATAACAACGGGGGGTTGGGTCATAGCGCGGCCGCGGCCTGATTGATAGCGCCTAAATACCATTCGAGAGACGTTGTTCCCGTCCACTTGCGGGTCTTAGGTTCTTTCGCTTTCATGGCGTCAATCTCGCTGCGCACTTTTGAGATTTCGTCATCGTATTGTTGTTTGCGCATACCGCGTAGAACTCCCTTGAGGTCTTTAAAATAGTGTCCTCCGCTGCCTTTCTTCCCGCGCAGAACATACGGATAGCGTTTTGAGATTTCGCCGCGTGACTTTTGCAGAGAGAGGCCCATATTTTGGGCGTACATTTTGAGGTCGGCTTCGGTTCGCATCAGGCTCATAGAAAGTTTGTCTTTCTCGATAATTGCCTGTGCCATTTTTCTGGACAATTCTTTTGCTTTTGCCTCGGCTTCTTTGCGGTAAGCTGGATTATACGTTGTACTATTTGAGGCGTGAGCGGAATATTTGTGAATATCGCGAGTGAGATTATCCATTTCGGCATAGAGTTTGGTAATCTTCCCGCCGACTTCTTTCTCAAAACGCTTTTCCGCTTCTGTGCGGGCGTTTGCTCTTGCAACGGCCTGCGCCTCACGGTCAATCTTCGCAAGCCCATACTTTGCTCTTGCGGCGTCACGTTCTGACTCCGGCGTGATTTTGCCTTTCACGTCATCAGAGACGCCAGAGCGCATAGCCCGTTTTGCGCTATCAATTCCACCACCTCTCCACCCGTGTCGCTTTTGGTTATGGCGTCCGGTCAGGTGCTTATGCGTTTCCAGCCAACTGTCAATTTGTTCGATATCCATAGCGCCTCATCTTTCGGTGAAAAAAGCCATGCGGGCGGGATAAGCAAGTAGTCTTGCCGCCCACCCGCATGGTGCTAGTTGAGATTGGTTGAAGTTACGCGGTCGGGCTGTAGTAGCTCGGCACCGTGGTGTCCTGAGAAGTCCGCCCACCATTGACATAGTAGGGGTCAGTCGGGTCCCACTGGCGTTCGTGCTGGATCGGGATGTACTTGACGTTCTGGATGCGGGCGCTCAAATAGGGCGTCAGCAGCAGCAGGCGTGGTTCCATCTTCGAGATGACCTGAACGCAGAAGTTGGTCGGGGGTTTCTTGTGCCACAGGAAGCGCCCGCCGTCCGTGGTGTAGTAGCTGTCGCCAGGGGCGAAAGCACGCGCCATTTCAACCGGGCCTGCGGGGCCGTCATAGTTGACGGTTTCCCAGTAAGTGACGGGGATCGCGCCCAGGACGGTCAGCGGAATGAAGTAAACGTCCGAGGTGAACGACACGCCGTCCTGAGTTTCAGGGATAGAGTCGTCAATCGTGACCGGGACAGCCTGGCCGTCGATCATCAGGTACTGGCCGGTGTAGTTGTACATGTCACCGCGCATGGCGTCGCGGGCCGTGATCTGGCCTTCGCTGCCGACAAACAGGGTCGCGCCGGTCGGGACGACCGAGGCGGCGGTGGTGTTGTAGGCGATGGGCCAAATCTCGGTCAGGTCATAGAACAGGCCGAAGGGCATGACCAGCGTCCACTGGACGGGGTCAAGTCCGGCTCGGCGTGCCAGGAAGCGCAGGTTGCGATAGGTGTAGGTGATCTGGCGCAGGATGGCATTGGCGTTGTCGCGAATGTCCAGGCTGCCGAAGTCCACCACCGTGGCGTCAGCGGCGGGGCAGGCGATGCCGGTCAGGGCGTCGCGATAGCCGTCATTGACCAGGGTTTCGAGGCCGTAGAACTCCATGTGCCCGCCACCAGCGGTGTTGTTCGCCGGACTGCCGGTGTAGAGTTTCTTGGCGAAGTCGCGCGACCAGGCCACACCCATCTCGAACATCGCTTTAGCGACTTCGTTCTTGGCAATTGAGGCGGCGTCAGTCATGCCGGAGGGAGCCAGCGGGTTGCCGGTATCCAGGGCGTTGCCGTACAACTGGAAGTCCATGAAGTCGCTGCGGTTGATGTTCTTTCCGGCGCGGTCAATGTCAAAGACTTTGCTCGCACGGGAGAAGCGCCCAAAAACGAACGTGTGGGTGCAGAGTTTGGTCAACCCGGCCTGCGGGGGATCATCGCAGACGCCGGTCGCTTCTTCGCCCTCGGAGGCGGTCACGCCGGTGATGATACCGTAAAGCGGGTTGGTTTCAGTGCTGGTGCGCACGGGCAACTTCGAGGCGAGGCCAGTGTTGGGCAGGATCAGAGCGGAGAATAACGGGCGGCTCATGCCGGGGGCGCTAAAGAGGCCGCCTTTGCCACCGTGACCGTAGGACGCGTTCGGCGTACTCGACACGGCTTTGGTGCGCACGTTGCCGGCAAAATTCTCGGCCAGCAGGGCCTGCGCAAGCTGTTGGTAGTTGATATCAGACATGGTAGTAACCTCCTACTTCTTCATCACAAAATCGTTGAGGAACGAACCCATCGGATCGGCCTGCGGGCCTTCTTTGAGGCGCGGGTCGTTCTCATCGAGTTCAGTTTCTTTTGAGGTGGAGGCGACAAATCCACCCATGCCACGCGGCAGGTCAGACTGCAATTGCGAGAGCAAATCACGCGCCTCTTTGACCGTAGTCTTGAGGGCGCGGTTCTCTTTTTCGAGTGCGGCGATCCGTTCGTCATGCTCTTTAGCTGCTTCCAGCGCCAGCACTACACCCTCGTCGCGGTGGGCGTCATGCTCTTTGGTGGTGCCGAAAGTTTCAGCGATGAACTCTTTCAGCGCGGCCAGTTCTTCGCTGAGCGGGCGCACGGCTTCAGCCAGAACGCCGGACATCAGAGTACCGTACTCTTTCATGTCCACGTCGCCCAGGGCGAAGTATTCGTCACCGGCCTCTTTTTCTTCCTCGTCCTCATCTTCCTCGACTTCGGCATCAGACTCTTCGTCATCTTCCTCGACTTCGATCTCGACCTGGACGGGGGCTTTCGCTTCGGCTTTCTTCGCCTTGACGGTTTCGGCGGTTTCATCGGCAGGCGTGTTCTCTGCCAATTCTTTCCACTCGGAAACTTCGTCGGCCTGTTTCTGGACGGCCTCTGCCGCCTCAGCAATGGCCTCCCCAGCGGGGCCGGTCATGTGTAAAAACTTTGCCACTTTCTCTTGGAACGTAGGCATTTCTAAAACTCCTTCGGTCGCTTCTAGCCGACCATGAACCTGGTAAAGAGATTGCTCACCCGGCCTTTTGGACACAGGGAGCGTTCAAACCTGCGGATAGTGTGGAACACGCCGTCACCGTCCGGTTCTGAGGGGGGGTGAACAAACCCGATAGAAACTTCTAAATCGTTAGCGACCTCCTTGATTGCTTCTGCTATTTCGGGCGTGCGGAATGTACCGCTTTCAACCAAAATTCGCCCGTGCATCATATTGAAATCACAGTCCCCCAAATCCAGCCTCGGCACATGCCACCAGCGCAACGGGCCGAACTTGCCATCGGCGTCGGCTCTGGAAACGTCCACTTCCAGAGCTTTCAGACTGACAATCTCGCGGTCTCTGTCGCGGTAGGGGTTGCTGGAAAACGTAACCCAGCGCCAGGTGCCATTCTCTTTGAACACGTAAATACCGGCAGACTTGCCCGACGCGGTGAACTCTTTGTAAGAGTCGTTGATCTCTTTGCTCTGCGAAAACGGGGCCGTCCGTTTGGATGCTCTCAATTGCTTGCGCTTCAAGATCGTTGCGCTAATCGTATTGGCAAGCGCCGTGCCGCCAAATAGACTCCCTGGCCCGGTCAACATAACTCCGGTTGGGGTGGTTGAGACTTCTTTGCGCTTCGCCAATAAGCCCTCAGCCCACTCTTTGCCGGGGTCGCCACCCCACATCAACCAGGCGATCATGCCATTGCCTTTTTCGGGCGGGGTGTTTTTATTCTTTTCGTGACGGCTGAAAAACGCACTCATGCGTTTGATCGTATTCATGCTTTGGGCCTGGCCCTTGCTCAGACTGACGGCCCTCGCAACTCCGCTGCCAATCCCCTGTTTGCCGGCCTCTTGCGTAGACAGCCCGCCGCGTCCATACTTCTCGCGCAATTCCAGGCCGCGCTTTGCGGCGTCTCGAACTGCCTGCGGCGGGGTAGTTGAGATTTCTTTGGCCTCAATGATCGGCTGCGCTTGTAGTTTGAACGTAACCCGTTCATCACCCCAAGCGAGTGTAATTTCGCTAAACAGGATCGGCTTGCCAAACTCTGCCGCGACAGCGGTGTATTCCGGGGCCTGATTGTAGGCCAGCGTGACATGCGGAATAAATCCGTGGTCGTATGCCACTCCCATGCGGTTTTGCTCAAGACACTCAACCAATCGCTGCCGGAATTTCGAGAGAGCGGGGGCGTCTAAAAGCGTCACGAATGCCCGTTCTTCGCCGTTGACAAACTGCGCCACACCGTTGAACTGCCCCTCTATCTCGAACTGGTAAGCGGCAAACCCGCCTAACACAGAGAGCAGCCTGGCTTTGTCAAGCCGGGTGGTTGCGTTTTCGCCCAGGTAAGCGAGGGTAACGTGCAAGTCGCTTGCAGGCTCGCCACCCGGCGCGGCGATTCGACCCGCCAGATCGGGAGGTAAGAAAAACGCCACCATAACGCCGGTATGGGTCATTGCAATTCCTTGTCAAGAAGCAGGACTGCCGCGCCGTCGCCACGCGCCAGATCGAAGCGGGTCAGCCACTCATCGAGGCTTTTCAGTTCTTCCAACTGTTCGGCGATAAACCAGCGCAGAAATTCGCAAGCCTGGTGGTCGCCGATTTCCTCGGACAGTTCGTACAGGGCATAGATTCGCTCTGTAACCAGCACTTCATGAGCGTGGGCTTTGCGGAAACAAGCGGCTCCGGCGTCCGGCGCGCCTGTCCAGGTCGGAAGCTCTTGGGCGGGTAACGCGTCAAAGACCGGGGTGATATTCCGGTCTGAGAGGTGGTCAGAGAACTTTTGTGCGTGGGTGCGTTCTTCTTCGCCGCGGTGACGCAAATAGGCCGCGAAGCCCACGAGGTTGATCGTGTCCAGGGCGGCGGCCATTGCCTGATAAACGTCAGCGGAGAACCGCTCGAAGTTGAACTGAGAGAGAAAAACTGTCTGTAGGTTAGCGTCCATTTGCAGCATAATCGCTCCTAAGTGGTATGACAACTGCCCTCTGTCGCGTCGTCAATTTCGCGATTATCCGTTCGTCTACACGAACGCTAACTACTCTTATTTTAGCACAAATTATTGTGCTTGTACTTCCTCAATTACGGTTTCAGCTTCTACGAATACCGGGGCCGGGGCAGTGGCAAGCACAGGGCGCCAAACTCGCACGCCGCCACAGTCTTTGCACAGGATTGTGACCGGCAGAGTGAAGATTGCCCGACCAATGGTCAGCCGTAGACCGTCCGTATCGCCCAACGGCAGGTGACAGCCTTTGCAGCGGAATGGCTTGATTTCGTTCACAGTGCGCTCCCTAAATGGCGGTTCATCACCCGCGGAAAGTCACGGTTGGTATTCTCGCTTGCCACTTCCTCGAACTCACGCGCCTCAATGCCTGGCAGCGGCTTCTTACCGACAAAGACCATGCCGCCTCTACCGGGGCCTGCGCCTAAGACTCTGGGAGTGGTTTTTGCCATAAAGTCAAGCGACATGACGGCGTAGCGAACCCTGGTGCCTCGGGTCAGAAAGAGGTAGATGCGTGAGTCTGTCTGGACGATCCGCCTACCGGTAGCGCGAATAATCGTAAACGCCGGGCGGCGTCTCCAGGTGCGGGTCGGCTTGAGCAGATCGTCTTGCAGTGCGTCGGCTTGCTCATCCAGGGCGGACTCAATTGCGGCGGCGATCCGGACGGGAGAGGTAAGAAAGCGGGTCGGAATGATTGCGCGCATTAGTAGACCGTCTGGCGTTTCCCGGTCTCAGCCGTCGCCGCGGGTAGCACAACTTCAAGCACCTGCACGTTGTCCATTTCGGCGGCGATCTGGTCGGCTTTCGCGGCGTAGAAATTGGGGTGATAACCGTCCGGCAGGGGTGACTGCATAAGCGCGGTCAGTTTCTTTTCCAACTCAGCGTCAGGCGGGCTGATTTCCCAACCGGTATCGTAGAGTATCGCCACGCGGTTCACTGCGGGCTTATGTACCAGCAAAACAAGTCTCTTGCCCATTGTCAATCGCTCCCCAGCCGTAAAACGGCAAAAATGTAATCAAACATATCCGGGTCTTTGGCGGCGAGCCTGGCGGGGTTTTGGAAAAAGTCCTGAATACCCATGCTCAAGACTTCGGTTGCGTAGGTAACTCGCTTGCCGCCCATTGTTGTGTACGAGTATTGTTTGCCTATATAATCGTCGGCAAACTTGTCTTTGACCGTCACCTCGCTTTCTCGATAACCGGCTCCTGGATTCAGGTCGGATAACTTTTCTTGCTTATAGCCTTTTGTCCTGCGTCCCAAGAACGCCACGCTCTGGCGCAAAATCAACGGGTCGCGGCCCTCGATAACGTGTCCCATTTCGTGTACAACCGTCCATGCGGAATCGCTGTTCTGCAAGTGCATCCCCTCTCTTGATCCGTGGGCGCGGTCATCTTCGTTTTGCTTGACAAGATTTCTGACGCCAATGCGCTCTGACGCCACCAGCGGGTTGTGGGGAACTAATTTCGACATACTTTCCATGCCGCCTACACGCGCCTCCGCAACTCGCTCTGCGGTGTAATACGTCTCGCCGGGCGACTCCTGATATTGGTCGTAATCCACGTCCACTTTTAGCGGGTTCTTTGCAGCAAGCGTGCTGCGCAAAGATTCGCTTAGTTGGGCGCTTTCTTTGTTTAGGGCAATAGACACAGCCTGAGACTTTGCCCGAACAGACTCGTAATCCGGACTATTCAATACCTCGCTATCCCATTCGTCTTTGCCTAACTTCTTGGCAATTTCTTTGCGAGTCTCGGTTCGGGCGCTAAGTAACTGGTCTGCCTCGCGCTCCAGTTTGGCAACTTTCTCAATGTCTTTAGCAAGTTTCTCTCGGTACTGTTTAGATTGGGCGCGCAAGTAACGCATGGCGGTTTTGGCGTCTCCGCTGTTCGCATAGCCGTTTTCGGCTTTCTCCAGGGCTGTTCTAACTGCACTGCCTTTTGTATAGCCCTCGTTTACCCGCTGCCACGATCCATCAAGAGCCTCTTTTTCTTTGGTGATTTTCGCCACCTCTTGTTGTAGGCGCTCATTCTCAGCGCGGGCGGCTTTGCATTTTTCAACTAATGGGTGAAGTTTTCGGAGTGTATGAACGTTGCCGTCAACATCGTACCATTTGCCATCTTCGTTTAGACTTCCGCGGTACTTTTCAACCTCGTCGTTCGCTTTGCTGTATTGCTTTCGTAATTCACGGTACGCCTCCCGTTTCGGGTGATCATATGGCAAGTAGCGAACTTCGGAATCCATGTCGCTCATCAGGCGGTCTATACGAATAGCATCATCATACGCTTTTTTCACCTTCGGGGGCAATTCCTCCCTGCGGCGCAAGTCCCGAACCTGTCCTTCCAAATCCCAAGACTCGTTGTTCTTTTTGATCATTTCGTCGTAGGTTTGAGACCACCGCTTGGTTATGGACTCTAGCTTATCTGTGTCGGTTCGGGCGGCGTCAATCTCTTTTTCAATGTCTGCCTGTTGTTTTCGCAACCCGACAATATTTTCTCTAGCCTCGTTGATCCGCTTCTGCGCGGCCTCGAACTGCGCCCGGTTTGCCAGCGGCGTCAAGCCAAACTTAGCTCTTGCGGCGTCCCGCTCCGCTTCCGGCGTGGTGGCGTGGGCGAAGTCATCGCTTACCCCGCTTCTCATAGCGCGCCTGGCGGCGTCTAATCCCTGACCTCTCCAACCGTGCCGCTTCTGGTTGTGACGGCCCGATAGGTGCTTGAACTTTGCGTCGATCCGCTCTTTCAGCGTAAACTCTTTGTACTCGCCGTGACGAATACGCAGCGGCGCCCACAGAATCGCCCGCTCTGCACAGTCTGGACAGTGTTCCGCGATCCCTAAGCGCCAGTAGGCGTCGTAATTATCGTCGCCCAAATCTTCAACGTACCAGGCGCACGCGCATTTTTGACCGCAGATGGAACTCCCGTCACCAGGATAAGCGGGCAGGATCAGCCCGTAGGTTTTACCCCACCAGAACGGGGCGACAATCGCGCTTGCGTACATGCCGGCGCGGTTGGCCCAATTGCCGGGGCGCTCGCCCGCTTCGATAGCGGCGATAAATCCGGCCAGGTACCCGCGTTGCTCGTCAATCCAGGCTTGCAGCTTCTCTTTTTCGGCCTCGCTCAACTCGTTTTCGTCAATCCCGCGGCCCAAGAGATATGCGGCGATCACGGCGGCGATCAGGGCTTTCATCAGCGCCTCACCAAAATCGTCGGGGGTGGTCTCGCTATCCCAGAGTGCGCCGATCTCGGTTTCGAGGTCTCTTTCCAGTTCTTCGAGGTCAATTCTATCGTCTGGCATGTTTACGCACTCCCGCTTTCAGCCGTGCGCTCAAATGCGCCCGCTCAAAGAGCGTCTCAACTTTCCGCTTGGAAAGCATCGCTTTCGCCTCTTTCAGCCCCACTTCCCACTCTTTTTGCTTTTTCTCCGCTTCCGCGTCAACCGGCGTCTCAGCCACAGGCACTTCTTCAAGTTCAGCCTCGGCGGCCGCGTCGGCTTCCGCTAACGGATCGGCGACCACTTCGGCGGGCTTGACTTCGGGCTTGAGTTTGTCGGTATCGGTCAGCGTGACTTCTCCGGTGGCGTCTTTGGGCAGGAACTCGCGCGGCAGAATGTCATCGTCTACCAGCACCTGTACCGCCTGTTCGGGCATGAGGATACCGCCTTCAACCGCGGCTTTGGCGGTCTCAACTTTGACCTTCTCGTAATCGGCGTGGGCTTTCATGTCGCGAATGTCTTTCTCGATAAACTGCCAGATAACCGTTTCGGGCAGGATCAACTCATTGACCTGATGCGTCCACTGCTGCTGCCAGGCGGCTAAGCCCTTACCCATCGCTTTGTCGTGCAAGACCTGAGACTGCGCACCTGTCCCTAAAGACGATCCCGATAGCGGTTGCAACTCTTGCGGGTCTAAACCGAGATTGTTCGCATAGGTGAGAATGGCAATGTCAAATTCTTCTTTGCGGTCAAACCTGTCCGGTAACTCAGCCAGGGGGATGGTTGCCACTTCGGGTGATTTGTCGCCGGGGATACCGACCATGACCGCTCCCATGTAGGCGGCCAGGCCCTTCGCCACGGTCTGTTCCTGAGCGGCCTTGACCGCGCCTTCGACCTGCTGCTGTAAAAGCCCGTTGACGATATAGATTGCCAGCGGTCTCAGCCCGCCGACTTTCTCGCGCAGGTACCACTCCATTGTCGCCAGCTTGTAGATCGCCGGGTAGGAACGGGCGGCGGCGCATAACCCAACGCCATAATACATTTCGGAGGGGTCGGGCATGTCACTAAACAGCATGCACTGGTAGTTTTTCAACTCATGCACTTTGTTCTTTCGATCCCGGTAGAGCAGGGGAATATCGGGGTCGCCAGTGCGGGAACAGCGCGCCGAATCGAGGTGTCGGATACCGATAATCTCGCTGCCGTGGGACTTGTTGGCGCGCACAATTTCCACGAACGCGCCGTTATTGGAACACAAGAAATCTCGTAAGTGCTTGCTGAGGAATGATACCCAACCGACCGTGCGTCCATCGGCATACAGGAATAGCTCCTGGAACTTCTTGGCTTTGCGGGGTTGATTGGTTTTGATCTCGAACGCTTTGCTGGCGGTTTGTGAAATGGCGATCCCAACTGCCGCGGCCCACATGGCCTCGGCGTGAACGGTTGCGCGCAAGACTACGTCGCTCCCCGGCGACCAGTAAACGGGCTGCTGCGGCGGAATGGGGATATTGTTCATGTTCCCCCATATCTGAGGGATAATCAGGCTCATCACCCCGCCCTGAACGGTACCGGCGTCTCCTGCCGTGACGGATTTTACGATAAAGTCGGTTTCAGGCATAATTGCTTATCTCCGGTATCTCAACTAGATACCCCAATAATTCGCACGTTCCAGCGCCATTGATAGACAGACGCTCAGGTCTATTTTCATGTTGTCGGCTTTCTTGACCAGTCTCAACTTTTCGCCGTCCAGTTTCGAGTTTGCATTGTTGATATGCTCAGTCAGGTCATGAAACAGCCCATTGTGGTGAATGTGCCGGTCACGAATGGCGTCTTGCAGCGCTTTGTCGGCCACGGCTCGCTGCGCACCCTGGTTGAAGGCATAGAACGATCCGATCATTTCGCCGCCGATCCGGCTTGCCATATCTTCCAACTGGTAGGGGTCATAGGCCACCTCTACGACATTATACTCTAACAGTAACCGCCGAAGCTCTGACTCCGGCCCATCCTCGCTGCCGAAATCCAGTTTGCCGCCTTTGGGGGGTGTCCACTTGCGGGCGTAACGAACGTCATAGTTGCCGTCGCCGCGTCCACTGACCATCAGCAGGCCAAAACAGTCACCGGTCACCGCGGCGTCCATTCCGAGAATGACCGATTGATTTTTAATCAGCGGCGTGCAATTTTCTTTGCAAGCCTCCCACCACTCAGCGGGCACGAATGTTTGGCGAGAACTTGACCACTGGTTGCGGTGAACACGGTTGAACTCTGCCGGGTCAAGAGAAGCTGCCTGTTCCGCATAATATTCTTGATTCTGCCACGGTAGGCGGGGGTGCGTATTCCAGAGGGTGAACTGGCGGGCGGTTGGGTTGGTGAACGCTTCGATTGCGGGCGTGAAGTCTCCGGCCCAGGCGATAGGCGCACCCTCTTTGACGCCGGTGTGATAGAGATTTTCCAGCAGCCTGGATTCGTTGGAGTAACCGGCATACGTTTCAACCCAGCGGAACGATTTGCCGTGCTTCATCGGGCTTAGGGTAAGCTCTGTCCACATTTTCTCGTTGGCTTTTTCGTGCGCTCCCCAGAGTTCCGACCAGCAGACGGCGTCGGCGTTCGACCCGGCCTCACCGCTGGGGTCAATCGGGATGAACTGAATAAATGCGTGGTTGGGAAATTCGATCCGGTTGCGAGAGGGAATGACCCTGATTACCTCGCGCATAGTCGGGTGCAGTTCGATGGAGCGGGTGATGTAGTGCCCGACCCGGCTGGCCGCGCCCTCTAAGTCGTTGGCGATGATATAGACGCTGCCCCACTCCGATTGCCAGGCCATCCACAGCATGACCGCCGCGGCGATGGTAGATTTTGCCGACTTCTTGATATCCGACCATAGGATGGTGGAGTAATCGAACTCGCCCGCCTCGTTACGGTGTAGGGCGGCGCGCAGTGACATTTCCTGGTAGGGGTGGAAGTTGAAGCGGTGCGTGTTGGTTTCGGGAATGCGAAAATGCCGCCGTATCCAGCGCACAGGATCGGGGTCAACGAAGTCAATCGTCTTGGCTTTCGGTTTCAGGGACAGCTTGCGCTTGTTCAGTTCCTGGAGCGAGAGCGCCAAGTTCTCCAAGCTGCTCCTTGACATAGGCGATAAGTTGCTCATCGTTCAAATTCCCAAAAGTAACATTGGTGCGCACAGGTGCGTATAGACCGAATAGTTTCGCCCGCTCTCGCACACAGTCCAGGACGCCGGTCATAAAGCGAGGGTCTCCATCGGGCTTGATGGTGATTGGCGGTTCATCGCCCTTGCCAGGTATCGTTCGCTCGGCAAGCGAACGTTCCCACGCGCCCCAAAACTCAGCCTCAACTTTGTCGATCCGGGCCAGGGCGTCCGCTTTGTGTTGGTCAATTGCGGTTGATGCCCGATCTCGCCAGCGCTTTAGCACTTTCTGAATGTCATAAGAGACCTGCTGCCGGGTCATGGGATTATTGGGATAATGCAGCTTATTCAGTTCCTCCATGATAGCGAAGTGAGTCCAGTTGCGAACGTACCAATCCGCAATCAGCGAGTAATCCCGTTCTCGCTCTGAGTCGCTTCTTTTGGGGCCAGTCTTTTCGGTCATAATTTTTGCACTAATAATTTTGCTTCAACATCAAACGATTAAGTCTGCCTAACCTCTTTCAACTCAACCGGTTTTGCGCCCAACGATTGCACCTGATGGTGCAGGCGGGTCGCCCACTCGCGCAGCAAAACGTTGTCTTTGCGCAGTTCTTCGATCTCGCATTCCTGTTTTTCGGTGCGTTCTTCCAGGACAGCGATCCGGTCTGATAGTTTATTGACTTGCTCGGCGCTCGTTTGCAAGACCTGCATGTACTGGAGCAGTGTCTTTGCGCCCGCCTCTTGACTTTGGGCATGGAGTGTTGCCACCTCAGCCGGCGCTTTGCGCCAGGCTACGTAGACGGCGATGGCAGAAACGAGCATTGCGATTGCAGCGGAGATGTCACCGGCAGTTGGCATAACTATAACCCCTTCCAGCGCCGGATAGAGAGGATCAACAATCCGGTCAGTGTGAGCGTGATTGCCGGCCTGACAAAGACCAGCCCGACCCAGGCCATACCGCAGTCACCGTTCGTTCCGCCGAACCACTGGCAGAACTCAGGCGATCCGGTAGCGCCTAACAATATCCAGGTGTAAACGATTCCCCAATAAGCGGCTAATAGCCCAATCAGCGCATGATAGACCCGCTTGCCGGACGGCAGGCACCTGACCATAAACCAGAACTGTAGCACAGCGGCGGTCAGGCCCAGGACTGCGTTCGCAAGACTCAGGATCGTGCTCATGGGCTATTTGGCGAGACTGGCGCCGGTCTTTTCGAGGCTGCTGCCGAAGATAATCACCACCGCCGCGCCGGCGAACTGTTGGATCATATCGGACGGCCAGCCGGTGTAGTAACCCAAGACCGTGATAATCAAACTCGAAACAGCGTATTGGAACTGGCGATATTTCAGCAGGGCCAGGACAATCGCCTTGAACGCCGCTCGCCTGTCTGGGGTCGCGCCGCCCATGTTGCGTCCAAAATCTTCCAGCGCCAGCCCGCCCGCGACGGCCACAAACACGGCCATGATTGCAGTCAGGATCGGCATAGGTAGTTTGGCGTAGTAACCGATCAGGGTCGCTGCCAACCCAAAAAGCAGGGACAAAACTTTGCGAGAATAGAGCATCGAAGCACCTCCTGGTTAATCAAAAAGCCCGTAAACTGAAAAGTCTACGGACAGCCAATCTTCCGCGTGGCGGGTCTAAAACCGCCCGGCTAAATATAATTATAGCACAATGCGCGGGCGAGGGCGATTATCAGACACGCAAATGTATTTGGGCGAAAGTGCGTATAGTTATCACTTTTTGCTCAAATAATTTGATTATTGTTATACAACAATCAACCTTTTCGCGCGCTGTACTTAATACAGATTCTTATTAAGTAAAGTGCATTAAAAGGTTGATTATGCGTATACCATATTCACCGTCATAGAATCAAAAAAGCGGCCTGTTTTTGCTGATCCAGACCGCTTCTGAGTGTGTCGTTTCTCGCCTAAAGCCGGCTTATGGCTCCCCCAACTAATGCCACGAGGAAGATCAGGAACACGATAAATAGGGCCGCCGGAAGCCGGCCCAGGTGGGCGATATTGCCGGGGGTGATGGTGACGATCCCGCCCGCAACCAGCAGGGCGAAAACAGCGAACGCTGTGTACATGATAATTTTCATTGGGCCTCAGTCTTTACGCAATGTAATCTTTGGTGATCGGAGCGAACTTCACGTTCGGAATATTGACGCTGCGCCAATTTTCGGCATCACAAAATTCAACGTTTCCGCCATAATAACCGTTGGAACTATTGCGAAATTCCACGTCCGCAACACCGCGTCCGGTAGTCAGTTTGACGCTATACAGCTCATCGCTTTCTTGCCGACTCTTGCCGTCCTCGGCAATCTCGCCCATGTTGATTTGTTCAACCGCGGTCACGATCTGCCCCAACAGGCAGTCCAGACCGGACACGGAATAAAACCAACTTTCGCTGCAACAATCGCCATCGGCCAGGTAAACCAGTTGCTCGCCTGTGTCTGTGGTGAAGCGCAGGTAGTGCTGTTGTTTGCTATCAATTTCAACTTTCACAATTTTCTTGCCAATCAATTCTTTCATGTTGTCCTCTCAGTCTTTGAACTCGAATGTGACATCCTCGCGCAAAGCGAGAACGTCTAAATAATACATCGCCGCCGCTTCGGGCCCAGCTGCGTTGCGGCTGATCCGCTTCGCCAGGTTGCGGCATAAGCGTAGCCACCGCTTGCGCAGGAACTTCCAGCCCAGCATGCCGGCGTTCTCTTGCCGATAGTCGTACAGCTCTTTCGCCTTCGCCTTCAACTGGTCGGGGGTCATCGTTTGGCCTCGTGCTTCCAGGGCTGATCGTATTGGCGTTTGCTCCAGTCGGAAATCTCGCCGGACATTGTGCAGCGTTCGCACTGCCTGACACACCACTTGTTCGGGAACTCGGCTACGCTTTCGGGCTTGCTGTCGCTGCCCTCATAAGTTCCGGGGTCGGCAGGTGCTTCGCCCAATTCGTCATCGGCCAGGTAAACCAAGTCATCCTCATCGTCGCTCAACTGTTCGTGAGGCCGGCTCGATATGCCCCAGGCTTTGGCGCAGTTGCCGTCACAGGAAGCGATAACACGCTGTCCAAAATAGGTAATTTTAGCGGTTGGCATTCTTAGCCTCCATGATCCGCTTCGCGGTTTCCAGCGCCGCCGCCCAGCCATCGGCCAGGCGGTTGCAGACCGCTTGCACGTTGCCAGGCTTGCGCCCGGCGTAAACGCGCATGTCAATTATGGCGGAAGTGATCTGCCATTCCAGTTTCGCCACCCGCTCATGATTGGGCCGGGGGCAGTTGACCGCAGCGAGAAGATTGCGGATACAGGCGTCGGTGGTGGTCATTTCGCCACCTCGACAATCTGCGTATCCGTCCGGTAGAGCGTCGGCCCGTTGAAGCGGGAGACGCCATAACGCAGGGTGTAGTTTTCGGCGTGGGTTGCTACGAACTTGCGGTTGGCTTTGACTACGCCCTGTTCCTGGTAGCCCTCGAACTGCCACTGTGTGACATGGGCCTGGATTTCTTTCAGGAACATCAGCGGCTCGCTGTGTTTTTCACCGTCACGTGCTTTGAGTTGCTCAATAGTTTCGTTCATGGTCTTTTGTCCTCTTAGAATTGATTGTATACCCTATTCAAGATATTGTCAAGAGTAAAAAGCACCCGGCCCAAGCGAGTGAACGGTTGGGCCGGGGCCAGGGCGAAAGGACATAACGCCATGAGCAAATAAAGTATAACACAATTAGGGCGAAGTTAGTGCGCTCAATTGTTGGGTGACTTTGTACGCCAGCAAATACGGCTCCATGATCTTAGCGGCAAAGATAATCGCCGGGAGTGTGTTTCGATCCCGCCGCATAGTTTCCAACCAATCCAGCGCCTCTTGCAGAGTTGGGTAGGGAAAAGAGAACGCGTCACCCTCAACTGCGTTTGTCCCGTCAATCTTGACGCTAATCCGCCCACAGTAGCCGCCAGGCGTCGCGCCCGCCTGAAACTTGATTGGGCCATAGGCGCGAGTTTCCAGGGCTGTAAAGTTTTCGGCAGTTGGGATAATAAAATCGCTCATAGGCAAAATCACTCAGCCGTGCAGTGGTTTGGGCAATTTTCGGTTTCGCAGCAGATATACCCCATCAGCAGGATAGCGGGCTTTTTGCATAGCGGACAAATTACCGTGACGTTGCTAGGTTGAGACCGTCGCTCCGCTTTCTCCGCTTCTCCCGTCAAGAGCGCCAGCAGTTGGGCGTCGGTTTCGATTTTGTGCATTGTTACGCCAACCGCGGCCAATTGTTCCCGGCGAACTTTTTCTTTCGGGGTCAGGTCGTGACCGGGGCCGTCTTTGGTTTCGACCAGGAACGTCTTACCCCTATACGCATAAATTCTATCGAACCCAATACTGGGATCGCCGTTGGTTGGAATGACCACCGCCCCCAGATCGCGCGCAAGTTTGTCGTGCCGCTTCTGGTTCCCGTCGCTCTTATTTCTGTGTCCACCGTATCCCATATGATTATCCTCGTGAAATTGCTTTTTTCTGATTGTGTCCGTATTTACTAACGCGTGTTAAATCGCCACAGGAAGCCCGTAGAGACGTTTTACCGTGAAAAACGACTTCGGATATGTTCTGTCAATTTGCGGGCTTCCTGGGGCTTATTTTTCTTTTTCATGGGCGGTCAATTCCTCGAAAATTCGCTCGGCTTCCGGGTCGTTTCCGGTGAGATTTTCATACCCGCTCAGGTGTTCGAGATAGCTGTCCGGTGCGCTCTCCAGCCGCTCGCGCCTGCCGTCAACGATCTGGAGCGTGGGCGAAAAACAATCGCCAAACTCGTTCGGCTCGAACAGAATGACCGGCTCGACTTGCAACTGCCGCTGGTCGCGTGATTTGGCTCGGCGAAACTTACTGTAACCGTTGGCTTTCCAGGGCTTGCAAAGCAAGCAGCCCCCGCGTGCGCTTTTTGGTTTGTGTCGCTTATGATTCAAACCTGCCTCCAAACGCCATGCTCTAAAAAGCCGTGCCAGTTTTTCGGGTTGCCGCTTTCGTCAAAGTCATACAACAGGATAGACGGCGACACAGTAATTGTGCCGTCGTCATGCTCAATAACCGTGTGTTTTGGAATACCACCGGCGTGTTGACCTGGCGGCCTGACTTGCCAGCCACTTTTTGGGTGTAATCCATAATCGCCCTCAGCCAATCTCAACTCTCCGTTTTCGTTGGGGTAGACACGTCTGCCAATCATTGTTTTCTTAGCTCCTCGTTATCTGCTAATAGTTGTGGTATCAGCACGCCAAGAATGGCGATGATCCGCTCGTTATCCTGGTCGCCTGATAATTCAAGCGCGGCGTGTAAAACCTCATGCCAGACGATGGCGGGTAATCGTTGGCTATTCAGGTGTTTGCGGTCAATCTTGATAATCAAATCCTCGTAAACAACCTGTCCGTAAAGTTTATCGCCGTCACTGTTTGTAAGATCGTCAACAATCTCCACGGCATAATTGTATGGGCCAACCTGGATTGATTTTAGATTGGCGATATTCACTTCTCACCACCCCTCGTAATAGGCGATCTTGCCAATCCAGCAACTGCCAGACCGCCGGTAAGTGATCCAGCCGATTTCCCATCGCCCCGGCCCGATCTGCCGGACGCGTCGTTTTTCGGGTCGCTCTCGCTTGGCCTGCTTTGCGCGGCGTGCGTTTTTAGATTGGTTGCGTTTGGCGCTCATTGCACAACTTCAAGCCCGCCGTCTATGCGCACAATCTTCGAGGTTTTGCCGCAGCCTGGACAAACCACTTCGGTTCCGTCGCTGGTTGCAGCGCCCCAGACGTCACGGATTTCGTATTCGCAGAACGGGCACGGGGCAGAGAAAAACTCTTTCCCGGTTCTCCACGCCAGAGGTCGCAGGCGCGCCGCCCATTCCTGGTGAACCTGGCCGCTCTTGTGCAACTCGCAGCCGGCCTCGTAATGGCGGTCTGAAAGCTCGGCTTGCGCTTCCTCGCTCAAATGATCCCTGCACCACTGGCAAAGCGCCAGCGTGATAACGGTCTCTCCGCAGCGACACTGAATACCGCGCCGAAAGACTACCGGCTGATCCGGGTGCAGCGAACAGGTGCGCGCCATTTCTTTCGGCTCGGCTTTGTAACTGCACTTGCGGGTAGTGGCGACAACGGACAGATAGGCCGTGCCGTCAATGTCTACCTCGTGACGCTGGACACAGTTGGTAATGTCCAACTCTTGACCTGCCGGGTTGCGCAGCACGATCTTATGCGCTTCCTGGTCAATCTGGATATCGACCTGGAACATTTTTACGATCATTGTCATGTTTCCTCCGTTCTAAACTTGTCTGTAGAATGCCTCTATTTGCCCACAGGAAGCCCTACAAGGGGCCTTACTACGCAAACAGGTACTTTGTGATTTATCGTCTCTTTTTCGCCCGTTTTCGCTCCCAATCAGCGATCTTGTGACAGGGAACGCACAGCACTTCCAGGTCTATGCTCAACTCGTTTCCGCCGAAGCGGGCGTAGTTTTTGTGGTGAACCTGCAAGACCCTGTCGCCCAATCCACAGCGGCGACACTTGTAGTGCGCCCGTTCAAGCGCGGCTCGCCGGATGGCGTCCCATTCCGGGGAGCGCATGAAAGACTTGTAGGCCGCTTTCCGGCGTATCTTCCAGAGCGCCTTGCTGAGCGAACGAAAGCCGCGCCGGATCATGACCGGGTGTCGGTTGCAATCGGGAACTGGCGGCGGAACGCACGCCAGACGGTTTCGCCGCGGTGGTTGAGACAGTCATGCCACCACTGCGAACTTGAAAAGCGCCGGTTCTGTACCAGCGCCCGCTTGAACGCTATGCGCAGGCCCATGTTGGGATTATCGGCGTCTTTCGGGTTGCGCCTGGCCTCGCCCACGGTCACGGTGTCGCGGTCTGTGAGGATCACTACCGTGACACGCTGCTTGCGAACTACGCCTACGGTCATGTTTTGGAACTCGATTTCTATCATGCGATTTTCTCCTATGGACTATGTGTATTCCCAGCCGATAACATTCGGCTTGCAATCATTGTGAAACATCGGGCAGGTACAGTCTTTCCGCCCGTTACAAGTTGAGGCGTGTAATTGCCTGTGTCCGCGCGGCCATTCCCAATCCGGATACACAAACGGTTTCCCGCAGGTTGCGCAAACCGGAAGCAACTCGCCGCAGCGGGCGCATTTGTCACCGTTCGCAACGACGCCTTGCTTGCACTTTGGGCAACTGTAGGTCGTGGGTTCTTCGATCGGGCGCACGACTCCGTTGATCAGTTGATATTTCATGCTATTTTCTCCTGTAGAATCTCATAAGCGCCACAGCCGGGGCAGTTTTCGGTAACGTCAACCCGCGGCGTGTGGCAGTAAGCACAATGGCAAATACCCCACGGACGGCAATCTTTCGGCGCGTCGGAGGCGGTCAATTCGAGAAAGCGGGATACTTTTTGTTTCAGGGTTTGTTCGCTCATGGGGTGTTCCCCAAAAATTTGATCCATTCGTAAATCATCAATCCAAGCAAAGAAAAAGCATAGAGAAACAGAAAGACGTTCTCAGCAAGGTCGTAAAAGTCCGACGCCCATCCATTGTCTACCACCACGCACTCGAGCCAATAGAAGTATTTTTTGAGTGCTCGTTTATACCTATAGGTCTTTTTCGCCTTCTCTGCTGGGGTTCTTTCGTCGTCGTAAGACAAAATTGACAGTTCTGCGCTCTCGCTCGGACTTACCGCTCTAATCCAAATCTGAGAAACAGAAGCTTCCAATTCGGCGTTATCTCGCTCTACCGCGGCTTTTCTGTCAGCCGCTGTCGATTTCGTGATAATTTTTGTGTTCTTTTTGTTCATGGGGTCACTCCTAGCACATAAATAGCAAAGCGTATATTCCTAACAATATGCCAAATATACCAAGCGCATAATAGGCCACGATGATTGTGAAAGCGATAGGGTCTAACGAAAACCAGTACTTCACGCCGGCGCCTATGGTGAATAAAAAAGTAAACATCTTTTTGATCTTTTTCATAGCGGTTGCTTCTCCATTGTGACCCCGCCGCAGCCTGGACACTCGGAGAAGTTGCGCATCCAGGGTCGCTTGCAATGTTCGCAGACAGCCAGTAATGGGCCGGCGGGGGTTTGAAATATCTGAACTTCGGGTGGCAAAGCGCCATCGAGAATCCAGTCAGAAAAATCAGCAGGTAATTGCGGGGGTTCTTCTACCGGAATGACGGCGCGCCACAATTCGCGCGAAGACTCTCGCCATAATTTTAGAAATTGCCTGTTGTCGCTCACTTCGCCACCGCCTCTACCCACTTTTCCAACTCTGCCGCCCGCTCAACGAACGGCTTGTATTCCGGTGCACGCCGGGCGTTCACTCGGATCAACCGCGCCTCGGTGCGGACGGCGAGAACGTGACGTCGCCAGGTCGCCAGCCAGTAGACACCGGTTCGGCCAGCCGGACGCGGCCCCATTGCCATTGCCTCGGCTTGTGCTGCCTCAGCGCGCCTGATCCGCTCTTGCGGCGAGAGTAGCGGAGCCATTAGCGGCCTCCGTTGTGGCGCAGACCAAGTAGAGCGGCGATCTCTCGCAGCGAATCTTCGGTGGCAGTGTTTGTCCTGCTTTTATGGCGAGCCAGATCAACGTCGCTAACGTTTGGCGAGACTTTGCTTAGTATCTCAATTTGCCAATCGTGCCAGTTTGGGCCAAGAGAAACCGCTATCCCTGCTTCGCTCAGGTCGATAATCGCTTTCTTGCCGTCCGGCGTCAAAAATTTCTTGCCCATGTTATTTGCCTCCGTTGTGGCGCAGGAAGAACGCCATATCCAGGTCAGCCTGGTCGTAATCTTCGGCGTTGAAGTCGCCGATCTTGCGGGTGTATTCCTCAGTCACCCAGGCGATAATCTCGGCTTCGGTATGCCACCGCAAGAGCCAGCCGTCCAGGTCAATATTCTCGTAGTGAAACTCAAGCGTGCGCGGCGCAGACGCGGCGTAAAACGTGCCGTGAAGAAACGGCCCCTCCCAGGTCAACTCGCCATACAGCGGGCGGGGTGCGTTGAAGATCAACCAATCGGCGGGGATAGGTTCACCCGCTGGGGTGCGGTCGGGGCGGGTGCCTTTGACGTGGTAAATGCGGGGGGTTGTCATGGTTTTGTCCTCTTGCGCTTGATTATACCACAATCAAGCGAGTGTCAATAGCCCTCTTTATCTGTATACGCTAATCAACCTTTTAATGCACTTTACTTAATAAGAATCTGTATTAAGTAAAGTGCATAAAAACATTAATCTATGCGAAGAAAAAACGCCCATTTTTGCCTCGCAAGACAATAAATCGCCCCCGGTCTGGAAATATGACCGGGGGCTTAGGAGAATAGACAGGAGGGATGGCGCAACCTGTCCGGGGTTATTTTACCACGCCGTAATGTTAATCTCGTACTCCGGCCCCTGCCGGTTGAGCAGCCAACCGACCACCAAAAGTAACGACAGCGCCAGGAAGAAAAGTAACTTTTTCACTCGCCACCGCCGAACAGGTTCAAGAGTTTTTCCCACAGAGACGCCGGTTTCTCGGATCGGTGAGCGTAAAAGTCCGCCAAGAATTTATCGTTGATCTGTTGCTTTTCTTTGCCTATCTTCTCGTGCGCCTGTTTCTCTGCCAGCGCCCGATCCCATGAGCCGACAAAATCAGGGCCAGCCGCAGTAATCAGGGCGCGCTTGAACGAATCGCACTCGACCAGCGTCTCTTTGATTCCAGGACTATCGCCATAAGTAACCTGAGAGTAAAAGTCGCCGCGCCCGACCTCGAACTCGTATTGCTTGGCGTACCAGCGGACGTTCGTAAATAAATCCGCAACATCGTCAAAGCGGCAAACGATATCGCCCAATCCCTCAGCGCCGGTAACGACAAACTCTTTTTGCGGAGTGTCACAGGCAGTCACCACAATATAGGGGTGCAATTCGTTTGGCACCAAGACGCGGGCGCATACCACCACCGCTTGCTTGATTTCTTCCTGCTCCCGCTGAAATTCCTGCCGGGCTTCTTCAATCAGTTTTTCAATCTCAGGTTTCACTTCTCAACTCCTATTCCGTTCGCCAATAGACCGTTTCGATAAACCCGCCCGTCAATCAGGTCGTAAATAGACTGGCAAACCGGGCAGGTGAAAGATTGTTCTTGGTTGATCGTTTTCTTGTGGGTGGGATAAAACGTACTCAGGCAGTGGCAACCGATCTCAGTGACCCGCTGGTTGACGATCCATCTCTGCGAGAAGCCGCCGGGCAATACAACTTCTGTCAGTGTCCGGTTCCCGTCACAGGCAATCACTCTGCCGCAAGTCGGACAGGGCGCGCTTTTACCCAAGTCAATCCAGAATTTATCCGGGTAGTGGTCTCCGAAATTACAGTACACCATCGTGCGATCATCATCGGCGTCTATAACATCCCAACCGCCGCTTTTTCTCTGAATTTTGTACTCGTAAGACACAAAGTGTATGTCCGGTTCTTCGCTATGTCTGGCAAGCGCATAGTCTGTTTCTGCCGTCTCTCGCCAGAACTTCGCCGCCGCCTTCCAGATGGACGCCCACTTTTTTAGTTTCTTTTTTTTCATATTCCCTCAACCTCCGGCACCGCTGCCGATTTCCGAACCTCGTACTCGTTCCACCAATAGCGCCGGGTCGCTTCCGGCACGTCCAGGGTCGCCAGTCCGCGCATCGTCTCCGCTTTCGTTGGAGCCGTCCCGTTGCGAGCCAGCATCATCTGCAAAAAGGCGTCTTTCGTGGGCCGGCTATTCCAACCCAACCAACCGGCTTGCGCTTCGTTTGCGGTCTCGGCGGGCGCAACTTCTACCGCAACTTCTGCGCTTTTCTTCGCAGCTTTTGCGGCAATCCTCGCCAGTTTCAACTGCTTCTGCGCTTCAATCTGCGCCAAAGTCGCGGCTTCTTGCGCCAGGCGATTCGCAACTGCCGCGGCTTCTGCGATCTCTTGCGCCACCTTCGCAGCCTCTTTTTCGGCCTCTACCGTCCCTGCTAAACGCGCCTGTAGGGAGCGGTGTAGGGAGGATAGGGCCAGGATCAGGGAGCCGGAGACGTTCAGTAGGGGGAATAGGGCCAGCATCCAATCGCCCTCAATGCCCCACGTCAGCGTCAACGTCGCGGCCAGGTAAATGACCGTCGCTGCCCCCGCTAACCAGGTCGGGCGCTTCGGATCGTCGGCGCGAGTGATTGCCTGATTGTAGCTGAACAGTTCCAGCATGGTGTAGGTTGTCACCACGCCGAGAATTTCCAGCCCCGCTCCGGTCAGCACTGCCACAGACCGGGGCCATTGCCAGCGGGTCATCACGCCGTCATAAATGGCGTAGGCAGTCGGGCCGGTAATCAGCCACGGCCCCAACTTGCGGGCCAGGGCGATCACCCCCGCTTCCGTTGTGTCAAGAAGATTAGTCCAGGTCATGGCTGCCCCCTGCGCCGGCTTGAGGCGGCGTAGAAAAACGCCACGGCCAGCAGCGAGCCAATCACGCTGATGACGCAAAACAGATATATCCAGGTCATTCTTGCCCCGCCAACCAGCGCATAAAGCCATTGACGGCTGCGCTGAACCAAAACGCCGCAAGAATAAACAGAAACATAGACCACGGCAAAAACGGGGTTACGGTAAACGCAATCTTGAGAGAGAGTATCCCGACCGTGATGTATGCCCCGATCTTGAACGCCGCCAACGGGTTTGCGTTTGGAATTTTCACTTGCGGCCCCCGTTCTTCGCTTTCTGCAAGCGCCGTTTCTGCCGCCCGTCAGCGTATCGCTTGCACGGATTGAGACCCCCGCGAGTGGAAGTATTATCTTCCCGCTCTTGCAGCTTCCCGGCGATAGTGGTCATTCTACCCGTGTACCGATAGGCAGGCCCGATCATTTTGTAGCCGTTTTCAAACATGGTTTTTACTCCAGTGAAAAGTAATCCAGGGGCAGAAATGTTCCCCAGCCAATCGTGCCGAAATCGTTGGTGGCAGTCTGCCACTCGCGCTCTTTGCCGCTGCCGTCATACTTATCCCAATGGGAGTAAAACGTTTCGCAGTCACAGTCGCGGCGAAAACTACCGCAACCGGGGCAGTAATCAAACTCAGCAGAAGTCCAGTGCCGCCCGCCGATCACCTTGCCAGTCGCGGTTTCAACCAGCAGGGTGTAGCCGAAGTCGTAATCGCCGCCGTTATTCGACATCAGCGGGTTCTCGCTTTCGCGAGTAGTGACAATATATGCCTGCATTCCGGCAGGCTTGCGCCCGCGTTTGCGGGCCTCGTTGTACAGCTTCAACAGTTTTTCGCTCATGGGATTGTCCTCTTTCCGTCTGGTTTTGATTGATAAATACAGTTTACTATAATCAAGATAGGTTGTCAAGAGGCAAAAAACAGGGCGAGAAGTTTCGTAAATCCTACTACTACTTCCCGCCCTGTGTCTGTTTTGGCCTCTACACACCGCCCTACGAAGTAGTAGTAGAGTTTTCCAGGTAGTTGATCGCCTGAGCGATGTCGCCAACCGTCGAGCCGGCATAGGTCTTTCCTAACTCACGCGCCAGCGCCGACTTGTTCGGTTTGCCCGATTCTTCGATCTGCGCCCGGTACAGCGGTTCGATCTGGAGAGCGATCTTGATTGTCTTTTCGCTGTAGACTGGGCCGGTGATGGTCTCAAACTCGGCGTCCTCAACTTCGTCAATCCCTGCCATCCATTCCGGCTTGCCGATCAGCTTCTTCGCTCCGCCGCGTTCGAGGGCCTGCAAGATTTCGTCATCTTCCGGGTTGAAGCCCACTCCGTGTACCAGCCCGGTCTCTCCGCTTCCAACCAGTGCCAGGAAGTGACCGGTCTCCAGCCCAACCGCGTCGCTTGTGCCGATCACGGTGTTCGATGCGTAGCGATCCCCCAACCGGAACGCAACCGGGGTGCTATTGCGCCGCAGGTCAAGTGAGACGTTTTCAGCTACGGGGTTCTGAGAAGCGGTGACAACCCAGACGCCAGCCGAACGACCCTCGCGGGCGATCATCTTGGGGTACTGCCAGAGCCGGGTGGTGGTAGTCTCGGAGTCGTTAGTGATACCGCCCCAGTTATCAAGTTCGTCTACCACCAAAACGTCTGCCTGTCCCGTCCAGTTGCGGCTTTTGCTGGAGCGCATGTCCACCTGCCGGCGAATGATCTCGTTCCAGGCTGCTTTCATGTGAGCGACCAAGCTGGGAACGGCAATATCGGGCTTGCGAGCGTCGAAAGTCAGCACATTGGCATAGCCATCAAAGACGCCGAAGTCTTTACCCGACTTGTCCAGGATCGTGACGCGTGCGCCGGCGAGAATGTACTGCAAGATCACGGCCCGCATAGCGGTGGACTTGCCCGATCCGGTTTGACCCGCCATAATCAGGTGAGGCGTGTCGCGCCGTGCCCGTACCAGCCCGTTTTCTCCAACTCCCAACAGCATCACGCCGCGATTGCGAGCGTCCATGACTGCTGAAAAGTCAGCCATTTCGGGGGTGCGATCCGGTATGTATGCCGGGGCCTGTACCTGGGCAGTCGGGGCCATCAGCGACTCTAACATATCCGCCGGCCCGCCGCGCACCGTGGGGTCGGTAGCGATCCGCAGAGCCAACAGCCGCTGCTTGCGCTCCAACAGCGCCGCTTGCAGCATCGTCGGCAGCAGGATTTGAGGCCCGCTTGGATCGGTAACTGCGCCGGTTGCCAGGTCGCCGTCGATCCACTTGCCGTTGTGGAACACGCCAGGCAGCACGCCACGCTCATCGCGCCGGATCGTGCGGTGGTTGGCGGCGAACACAATCACAAAAATAAACAGCGCCACGGCCAGCATAATCAGAGCCGGAGCGCCGGCCAGTTGCAGGAACGCCAGCCCCTGGTTTTGCATCTCGCCGCGCCGGACTCCCTGGTCGGCCAGAGACGCCGCCGCCGCGTCCAGGGTCGCTTGCGCCCGGATTGCACTATCGGCAGACTGAGCCGTCTTTTCCAGCCACATACCCGCCGCCTGTTCCGTTCCGGTGGCCTGGGCATTGCCGGCCTGAGCGGTGGCCGTCGCCTGCGCTTCTCCGGCGCGAGCCGTGGAAGTGGCGCGATCCGCCCCGACTTGCAGGGTTGCCTGGGCCTGAGCCTGGGCGATCATGACTTCGTTCGCAACCTGAGTTTGGCGAATAGACGCGGCCAACTCAGCCGCGGTCTGGGTCTGGCGAGCGGATGCTTGCTGCGCCTCAACCGTCCACTGCACCCGTTCACGTTCGATAGCGGTGGCCTGAGCGTCGAGAGCCATTTGAGTTTCACGCGCCTGCGCTTGAACGACAGAAGCGGTGCCGGTGGCGCGCAACTGCGCCTGATAGAGAAGCAGGTTGTCCGCCTCTCCGGTCAACTGCGCCGAAACGGGGTCGGCCTGTGTCATCGGCCCACAGCCAGCCAACAGCAGGGCCAGGGCCAGCAGGATCAACAGTTTAGTTTTCATTCTCGCCTCCGTTGCGCAGTTTTTCCGCCGCCTCTAACTCAAATTCCAGCACGCCGTGAACGTCGCCCTGGATCGGCACTACCACCGCGTGACCGGTGGCAATCGCCTGGATCAACTGGTCAATTGAGCCGCTTTTACTCATTGTGCCGCGGCCAATGTAAAAGCCGTGTCGAGCGGCGATCTGCCGCAGGCTGATCTTCTGTATCTCGGAAACGTTCAGTCGCTTCATGTGCGTATAGTCCTTTGCGTATAGTATCAACTGTGCGTAGAATACCAAAAAGTGTACACAATGTCAAGGCAAAGTGTACACCATTCGAGAAACTCTAATCTTTCTACGCTAAAACGACAAAGCCGCCCTATTTCTAGGACGGCTCTGGTGTTTGTTGGTTTATTTTAGCGGGCCTGAAATACCAATCGCCCTTCGGTAGTCACCCACCACGACAAACCCCGCGCGACTGCCTCAGCGACGGTAGCGCCGTCCCAAACCTCGTTTCCGTGTTCGTTGCAGGCCGATTCGTCGGTAACGTCCAGTACCCGGTTAGGGGCCTGGATATAGACCCGCACCTTGCCGTCTGGCATGGTGATGACAGTGTCTTTTTCGCCAACAAACACTCTCGTTGCTTCTTTTTTCCCAAAATTAATTTTGATGTTCATGGTTTTTTCCTCTTTTCCTATCTGGTTTTGATTGATAAATACAGTTTACTATATTCAAGATAGGTTGTCAAGAGGCAATATTAGCAAAAGACCGGGCAATTTCTCGCCCGGTCTCTTTTTACTCTCTCTCGCTGTAAGCCTCCATCGCCACCAGCCGTCCCTGCTTCTTGTGCTTTTCTTCCAACAGCCCCGGCAAGATACCCTGTTCGGCGGTATCGAAGGCCGACTTGGCCTCCATCAAGTCGATCCGCCAGGCACCCCAGCGGTGAACGACCTCGACAAATTCCTCGAAGTCATGGCCTCGCAGCCTCCAATTGCCCTTGTCATCCAACTGGATATGACAAAGCTCGTGGTCGAGCAGCGCCCGTTTCTGATCCTCGCCCAACTCGGCCCATGCGTCCTCGCTGAGAATAATCACAAAGTCCAGTTCGTCTGGGATATAGGGTTGCAGTTCATCCCCGACTTTCTTGCACTTGCCCCAAACCTCGCGCCCGCCCGATTTCGCCGGTGGGCCTGAGCGCATGATAAACCCGATAGCGCAAGCGCCGTGGGTTAGTTCGGGGTGGTACAACTCGATCACTTCCTGCGCCAGGGAGATTACCTCATCTGGGCATTTTTCGTATTCGGACATCGTCTCAACTCCTTGTCAAAATAATTTTACACTTATTCGCTAGAACAACTTCGGTTGCCCGCCGGCCTCAGCCAACAGAGCGGGTGGAACTTCTTCGGTATAGGTGCAGTCGGGCCAATTGGGACAGCCGCAGAACTGCGAGCCATTGGTGCGATTGGTGCGGATCACGAGTTTCGCAGCCGGCCCGCATTTCGGGCAGTGGCGCTCAATCTCTTGACCGTCGGGGAGGGTGGGTTTTTTCATGGTCTTACCACTCCCTATCCGTGGGCCGTTGGGGTGGGGGCAGGCGCGAGGGTTGCTGAGGGCCGTACATCGGTTCGCTGTATTGGATCGGCGGGGGCGCTTGCCGGGCCGACAGTCCAGGGAACAGCGCCGACACGTCCAGCCCCGCCTGTTTCACCTGTGCCAGAACTGCCAACTTCTGCGCGTCCTCCATGCTGATAGCGTCCAGAGGGTTTCCGGTGACAGCCAGGGCCTTCTTACTCCGTTTGCCGCGGGCAGTAGGCGCCTTCTCTGGGGCCGCGACCAGCCCGAAGTGAACCAGGGCGATGTAACTGCCGACCACTACCGCCGTCATAACTGCCAGCGACAGAACCAGCATAATCGCGTTCATGGCGGCGTTCGAGAGGCCCAACCAATTGACCGCCGCGTTCAAGCCGCGGTTAGCCTCCAACGCAGCCTGCGCTTGCTTGAGGGCGACCTCGTTATCGCTTACACCGCAGCCGGTCAGGAACAGCGCAAACAGGAAAATAATCTTTCGCATAGTTAACCTCCAATCTGTTTCGCACGCCAGGCGGCGTTACGAATTTGAACGTAAGCAAATAGCCCACTAAAAACAAACGGGATCAGTCCGCAGATACAGCAGGCGAGAAACGCCAGCGGAATGACGCTGCCGCTCGTTTCTGCCGCCTTTTCAACCGCCGCCCGCTCCAACTCCCGCCGAATGTACTCTTGCACAACGGGGTCAGCCGCGTCGGATTGCTCTCCCAGGCTGATGACGCTTCCGGTCAGCGCCACCGCCGTGGATTGCAACTGGCCCCAGACTGTCAGTGTCGGGGTGGGGGTTGGCTCCGGTTGCAGCGCCAGGTAATCACGCCCTGCGCTCAAAACGATTAGTAGCAGCAGGACAAGCGCCGCCAGAATAAAGATACGTCCTAACTTCTTCATTGTGCCTCCTAAATTCCTAAAAGTAGTTGCGATTCAGCCGCTTTGATACGCTTTTCTGCGATAGCGAAGTAGCCGGGGTCAAGTTCAATGCCGATAAAGTCACGGCCCAATTTAGCGCAAGCGACTCCCGTTGTGCCCGATCCCATTGTCGGGTCAAGTACCACGTCGCCGGGGTTGGTAGAGACCGCCAAAAGTCTCTTTATCAGCCAGAGGGGTTTTGTGGTTGGGTGGTCGGTATTGTCACCAGCGTCAACGATTGGCCCGCTGATAACGTCTAAAGTCTTAAAATCGGCATGGAAGACTCGCCTCAATTCCTCGTAATCTCGCCTCAATTCCTCGTAATCTCGGCGCGAAAAATCAACAGGAAAAGCGTTTCCTAACTCTGCGTAAACTTCGGCGGTTGGTAAATCCCACTGCGTAGAGTTCCAGTAAAACGCATGTTCTGCGCGCCTGTGTCCTAATTTCTCGTTGATTTGTTTCAAGCCTAGACCTATCGCCTCTTGATACTGCCTGAAATACTCCCGCAGTCCAGTAAAATTGTTAATGTCAAGTTTCACGGTTTCAAGACCGGTCTTGCAAAGTTGCGGGGTGTAGAACAAAATTCTCTCAGTCATAGGTGCCCAACTACGAAGATTGGGGGCGCTTTTTACGCTCTGGTTATTGGTCTTATACCAGACGATATTATTCAGCAGGGTCAGGTGTTTGTCTGCCATCACTTGAACGTAAGCGATATTTTTATCGTCGCCAAAAATGTACATACTCCCGTTATCTTTCATAACCCGCTTGACGGCGACTAAACAAGTTTCAATCCAGTCAATATATTCTTGCATGGTTTTCCACTGCCGATCCCAACCGTCTGACATGACCCGATAATAGGGCGGGTCTAAAAGCGCAAGATCAACGCTCTTTTCTTCCAACCCCGGCAGAACGTCCAAACAATCCCCTAAAAATAATTGACTGGTCATAATTCTATCGCTCCGGTTGGTTTGATCGGCTTGCCCAATTTCCAGGCCCAGCCGTTATTCGTTTTGACTGCCACCGCCCACTCTTTGCCGTCTGTTAGCAATACCCGCTTGCCGACTGCCACCGTCTCAACCGCCCGCAGCGGCTTCGCTTCCAGCGCCCCGTTTTCGCAGACCCGCTTGCAGCGCCTGCCAGTCCAGATAATCGACCCGGTTGCCAGGTAGTAGGCTGATAACTCCGCTTCTTCCGGGTAGAGCGCCAGCCGTCCGAACTCTCCGGTTGGATCGTAAACCAGCACCCAGGGTTTCGTCTCCGGTGCAGGCTCCTTCGGCTCGGCGTGGATCGAACGATACCCGGCCAGATAATCTTTGGTCGCTTTCTTGCGGCAGTCCGGGCAGAGCGTTTGTGACGGGACATTGCGCGCCCGCTGGAACTCATTGCCGCAGGGACAGACCGCGTCCACGGTCATAACGGTCACAGCGTCACCTGTCCCGATAATAACCCGTAGCAGTCCGCTTTGTGCGGGGCGTTTCGCCAGTCCCAACGGTCTAACTCGATTGGCGTGTCTTTGAGATACTGCATGATCTTCCACGCCGCCGCGACCGGGACGGGGAACGACTGAGGAACAGGCTTTCCCGGATTATGCCGGACAAAATCATGAGCGCACTTTTCCTGGTGCATTGCCAGGAACTCCCGCCGCCTCAGCGCGCCACCGTTGCCGACCAGGTCGTTGTCCAGCCAGAGGATCAGCCGTTTGACGCCGACTTTCAGCAGCGCCTCGCGCCAGCGTCCGCCCGCAGCGAACGGGGCCGTGCAACTGGTCGAATAAATCGCCAGCCCGACAATATCCGTCTCTTGTGATAGGTATTTAGCGTCTACCGTGTTCTCAACAATCGCCGCCGTGCAACCGGGGGTCAGGTCAGTTTCGCCATACATGGGCCATTCGTCCATGCTTGACCCTGCCGCTTGCGCCCACTTCGCACACTGACAGCCCTCCCACTTAGCGCCAACTGCCTCAGCCAGTGACCGGCTGATTTGCCGGCCTCGCAGCGACACAAGCATCGTACCGTCAAAGATCGGTACAATCAGCCGTTCATGGTTGCAGGCCGAAGCGTGACCATTCTCACCGTAGGGGAGAGAACCCAGCCGACCAACTCCATAGCGGAGAGTATCAATCCCTCGCAGCGGCTTGTATGCCTGCCAGAGCGCGTCCCTGAGCGGGTGACTCTCGAAGCGGGTCAGCCACTTTTCGGGGGTGGCGCGCCATGTGGCGATAGGCTTGGGCGTTTCGGGGGTTGACTGCAATTCGGGAGCGCCGTACTCGCCTTCGAGGTTGACCAGCTTTGCGAGGCCGGTAAGCGTCCCGCCCGCGCCGCACTTGAAACAGTGCCAGCCGTCCGGGCCAAAAGAGCAGGTTTCGTCTTTGCCGTTGCCCATTCTGCCGCACTTGGGGCAAGCGACTAAGTGGCGCCGCTTGAACTGGGGAGCGTGAGTGTGCTTGATTAGCTCTTGGAGTAAGTCGCTCATGGGGTGTCCTTATCTCAAGCAGAGACGCCTAACTCGTGGAGTTTCTTGCGCAGCATAGCGATCATTTCCCGCTGGGCCTGAACCTCGTGATTATTCGCCTCAGTCATGGTTTTGTTTTCACTGCGAAGCATGTCGATTGCTTCCTGTAGGGTATTGGCGTATCTGTGGGCTGAACCCAACTCGTATTCCACCCACTCAACATTGGCGATCAAATCCAGCACTACATCGGCTGCAAAAGTCGGTTGGGGTTGAACCGCTGTGTAGGCGGTCAGCGCCCGGTTCCTGATTTCTTCTCGTTGCTTCCTGGAGATCATGTCATCACCACCTGTACACTTCTCGCGTCAACGTCAATTAGCTTGCCGCTGTTTATGTTCCTCGTGCGCAGCCGGGGATTATCGCAGCCACGGAAGCCGACCAAGCTCTGGACTATGCCGTAGCAAACATGGCCGCCGCGCTTGTACTCGATCTTGTGCCCGATCAACAATTCGCAAGCGTCCCATGCCGCCTCGCGGTTGACCCGGTATTGTTCTTCAACTTTCGTAATCAGGGCGTTTAGGTTGGTAATATCGTTCACTTGTCGCCTTCTTTCAGCGCCTCACGCGCAATGTCATAACCGTCTGGTGTTAAGCGGAAAATCTCGGCGCTATCGCCGTTGAAGTCCCAATTGACCGTGTTAGCGTACTTCTCCAGCGCCGTTCGCAGCCGTTCGATTTCGGCGTCTTTGTCAACTACTTGCGCTTGCGGCTTTGACCGCGAGACAAGCTGTACCCCAACCGCGTAACCATTCGCCTCGGCAATGGCTATCAAGTCGCTCAGCGTGGCTTTCTTTGGATTGATCTTCTTTGTCACTTATCACCGTCCAGTGCTTTTTGCGCGAACTCCCAGGGGCGTACAACTTCACCGTCCAGGGCGTTCCCGACGTAAAAGTTGATATGCGTCCCGGCAGCAATGGCTAAATAGCGTTTTGGCGAGGCCAGTTGTTCCAACGCAGCCCGCAGCCGCTCAATCTCTTTTTTCGCCTCTTGCAACTTCTCGTAATGCGTGCCGCTCATTCCTGCCAGCCATGCGCTTTCGGCGTTCTCGCGCATTTCTTCGGGCGTGCTTGCCAGTTGCACGTTCAACTCTCGGATCGTGCCCATTTGTTCAACGGACATTTCGGACAGCCGCTCGATTTGTCCCTGCATGGATTTTAGCCGGTCATAATCTCCCAGCACCCCCATGATATAGCCGGTATCAAAAGTGTCATACAATGGGCGGTCAGGGCGTTCTTCACGGTAGCGCATCCGGGCGATGTCAATATCTTCTTCGTTCTCGCCCGCGTCGTGACCGGCGTTGTACTCGTCTACCTCGTCGCCGTTGCTTTGCAGCAGCATGGAGATTTCCGTTCGCAGCCCGTCATTTTCGTCGTCAATCGTCTTGATCGTCTGTTCTACCCAATGGCGCATCTCGAAAGAGATTGCAGCAATGGCCTCGGCTTCGTCAAGTTTCTTGATGAACTCGTCTAATTTACTCACGGTTTTTCCTCTCTTTTCCTGATGGTGATCTCAACTTCATAACCCAGCCCGTCCATCAGCCGGGCCAGGTATTTTAGATTGTCGCTGCCGTTTTCCACGGCGATGATCTTGTCTGGATTGCCGCCGATCTTGGCAGATAGCTTTGCTATACTCAGCGGGTGTTGCGTCCGCAGTCGCTTTACATGCTCGGATAGCCTCAGCGATCCGTGCGCCATGATCGGGGCCGACTGTCCGCAGGTGGCGCAGGTGATTTCGTAACCGTTCACCGTCGCCACTTTGCCGCAGTAGAGACATTGTTTATCCGTCTCCGCTTGCAGCAGACAGTGGGCGCAAAAGCCACTTTCCAATCGGGTGGCAGGCTTCCAGCACTTGCGGCAGACGGTGAATGATAGCGGGGCGGTCATTTGTGGTACAGCGCCCGCTGAACTTTGTGATAGTCACCCATTGCTTTGGCCGCCTGAGTTGCCAGGGCCAGAACGTTTTTACCCACGTACTCGTTCGCCAGAACTTCCTGACAATAAAGACACGGCTCGTTTTCGCTCTGGTTATGCAATTCAAAGCAAATCGGGCAGCAATAGCCAACGTTGTAATCTTCAACCGGGCAGGGAGTGATTATCTTCCCCGTCCCGTTGCATGTCTGGCAGTCCGCCAATATCACTTCCAACAAACTGGACTTTACAACGCGGCCATTCCCGCGGCAAGTGGGGCAGGTTTGGGGTTTGCCGATCTTGGCAACTGCCTCGCGGCTGAAATCTAAATGGTTGGCGTTCATTCGATCCCCGCCACTTTCTTGAACGCGATAATTGCCGCGGCCAGATCGGGGCCGTTGTAGTGAGTGACTGCATTGCCGCGCTTCCACGTGATAGTTTCCCACGCCTCCGAAGCGTCAGACCAAAACAGGCGAGAACCGTTACAGTCCAGCGTTACGCTTGCATTTTCGGCTTGCAGCAGGTCAATCAACGCCTGCGCCGGGGTCAACCGCTCGACTTCGGCCCCGTCACAGCTACACGGCAGATCGTCGGCAATCGGGGTTTCACAATGCTTGCAAAGTTTCTCTCTCATGGTCTTTTTGTCCTCTCTTTGAAAAACTGAAAATAATTGCCGCTGCCAGTCAAACCTGTTGTAGTGATTTGCGCCGCTGGCAGCAAGCCCGGCGCGGGTTGATTAGATAGATTGATTATACCCTATTCAAGACGGGTGTCAAGTGATTGCATGGGCGCAGGCGTAATCAATACCCGCTGTACGTTTCTCGCCGCTTCACGTTCCCGCTGGGCCTCAACTGGCTTGACAACTGCCAGGGTGGTCAGCAGGGCGATTCTTTGCGAGGCTTGCCCCTTGCTTAAACCGGCCTCGTATGCCCCCAGGCGCTTCAACATGCCTTTCTGAGCATCAGACATAGGCTCATCACGCCAGGCTTTCTTTTTCGAGGCCAGGGTCGCTCCGCCGTAGTCGCTACCCAAATGATCGGCGGCTCGCTGTGCGTCCGCTAACTCGGCATAATCCCCGATAACCTCTACCTGCCAGGGGTTATGATTGCGCTCGCCGCGTTCCACGGTTTCACGCCAGACTTTGTACAGCCGGTGTTTTTTGAGATACTCTGCCAGCCGTTCCTGGTCGGGGGTCAAGCCAACCGTGCGCCGTAGACTGTCCGCTTTCGCCAGGCGATTGCCATCAGGGATAACCAGCGCCAGCACGTTGTCTTGGTCAAGCGCGGCGATAGAGTGCATCCCGTCGCCAATCCAGGCTAATTCGTGCGCCCGCATATAATCCAGCACCACCATTTGCACGTCAGCCGGGTCTAACTCCCCGATCCCCTCTTTCATCACCTGAAAATTAAACAGCAGCCCGTCATCTTCGCCTTTCTTGACAACTTTCTTTTGCTTTTTGTCCAGGCCGTCGCCTTCGAGAATATCCCCCGCCATAATCAGGTCGCGCTTGCCGCCTTTTGGAACATAGTCAATCACCAGGCAGTCCGCTTTTCCGGGGGCCGGCCTAAGCCCTCGCCCAAGACATTGCGCATATACAAGATCGCTATTTGTCATGCGCAGCATCCCAATACAGGCGGTTTCGGGGGCGTCAAAACCTTCGGTAAGAACCGCCATGTTTGCCAGCACCTGAGTTTTCCCCGACTGATAGCGGGCCAGGATTGACCGGCGCAAGTCTTTGGGAGTAGTACCGTCCACTGCCTCAGCCGTCACGCCGCGCCCGCTGAAATACGCGACGGTAGCATGGGCCAGGGCGACAGAAGCGCAAAAGAAGATCGTGCGCCGGTCTGAGGCCAACTCTTGCCACTTCTCGAATACCACTTCCAGTACGTTATCGGCCATCAGCAGATCGGCGGTACTTTTCTTCTCGCCCGATTCGTCATCGGCGGACGCCTGCACCCGATCCACTGGCAGAACGCAACCCAGGGCCTTGAACGGCACAAGCGCACCCTCTCGAATTGCAGACTCAATTGAGAATTTGTACGCCACTTTCTGAAACAGCACCCCCAGGCCGATATTATCCGTGCGCCGCGGGGTGGCCGTGCAACCCAAAAGAAGCGGGTTTCCTAACGCTTTTATGGTTTGCAGATAGGTGTCGCTTGGGGTATGGTGCGCTTCATCGCTAATAACCAGGTCAATCGGGCCGTTGGCCGTTACCAACTTTGCACCCTTACAGTCAGTACTGCTCAGGCTCTGGACAGTGGCGACCACGATTTGAGCGGCATAATTGCGCCGTTCTGCCATGACGATGCCCATTCTCAGGGCGATTTCAGGCCAAAACTGCTCGGCTCGCTCTACCGGCTGGAAGATCAATTCTTCACGGTGGGCAAAGATTACGATTCGGGCGTCCGGTTTGCGCCGAAGCATTTCCTCAACTGCCAACAGGAACATGATCGTTTTGCCGGTTCCCGTTGCAGCCATGAGTAGGGTTGATTTCACGCCAGCGTCAAAGTCGGCAAAAATCGCTTTGACCGCTTCTGTTTGATAGGTTCTAGGTTGAACTGTCATTATTGCGCCTGCCAGTCCTGATAGCAGGCTTCGATTGCCAGCGCCATTGTGACGCCAGAACCGGCGCAAAAAATCATGGACGCTCGATTGGCGACCGCCGAAACAGAACAAGTCCAGCGATCTTTGTTGGAGAAAAAGATAGACAGGAGTCCGTCTCGTTTGGCGGCTAAATCTTGTAGCTCGATTAGTTTACGCTCATGGGATAACATAGTTTTTTCCTCTTGTGATAGAGTTTATCATAATCAAGTTTAGAAGTCAAGCAAAAAAAGCGACCCCCGTTCCCGCCAGGGACAGGGGCCGCTTACCGTCGCTTGCCAAACGAGGGGCGACTGAACTAGTTTACTACAGCCGGCGCAAATACTCCATAACCAGCCGGCCCAGCTTCGAGATAGAGACAAACCCGCCGCGGCTAACTTCGATCACGCCGGCAGATTTCAGGGCATACACTTCTTCCTCGCTCAGCGGCATGTCAAAGTCCAGGTAATCGGCAGTGAGGTAAACCGGCTTGTGGTCGGGCGATGGAGAGCGGTGTAATTCCCCGCCAATTTCCAGGAAACCCAGAACCGTGGACGCTTTTATCAACAATCCGTGATGATCCGCAATAACTGCATTGACCGGGAACTGCTTGCGAAAATTCTCAACTACCAGGGCGTCTGTCATCCAGTCCGGTTTGCTGGCGATTTCCCAGCCTCTGCATCTTGGCTCCCGGCGTAGCTCGATTGTGTCCGGGTAGCTGATTGGCAGCGCCTCTCCAACGAAAGCGCCCAGGCTGGCGGGGCGGGTGGCCGGGAATGCCAGAGTATAGCCCAGGTACTTAGAATAAGTATCCAGGATCGGGGTCAACCAGTCGGGGAGAATCATGGGATTAGCTCTTTCTTTAGCACGAACGCAGCGGCAGCCAGGCGGTACAAGTACGTATTGCCTTCGATTTCTCTATTGGCCGCGAACGCGATATCAAAATTCTTTGCGTCCCTATATCTCGCTTCTTGAAAAGTGATATTCAGCAACACAAAAATGCGGCCTGAGACAAACTCTGTATCTCTGTTGACGGCGTCTAAAACTTTATCTCTACGCTCAACGATCTTTGTGCCAAGAGAGTTGTTGCCAGTCAAAAAGACCGGATCGAAAACTTTAGCGCCTCGCATATGGGCCTCTGTGATTTGAGTGTCGGTGTTGTCAACGTGGATCAGCAGGATTGTCACTTCTAATCCTCCATCGCCTCTTGAAACAACGCTCCAAATTCAGAGTGGTTCTTGAGAGTAAAGCCGTGCTCTTGCGCATACATCAGCGCTTTACGACACACAGCGATCTTTGCCTTAGCATACAGCAATTCCCTATGATATGACCTTATCTCTGCCCGCTTCTTCTATAATTCCGCTTCCAGCTCTGCGATCCGCTTTGCCGGCAATTCGTCAATCGGATAGACGCTGCTCGAAAACCGGTAGACCTGTCCGCAGCCGGGACAGGTGGTCGGCTCGGTGTTGACAACGAGATAGGTTCCGCAGGAGCATTTCACTTGGGCCGATTCGTCCTCAGCCCAAACGAACTCAACGATCTTGCTCACTTCGCACTCTCCGCTTGAATTTTCGCAACGGCGATCAACAGGGCCACAGACAGGATAAAGAACGGGAAAGACAGGCTCATATGTCCCGGTTGTTCCTGAAAGAAAACCACCCAACCAAGCGTCATGAATATTCCAGCCGCGAACGAAAAATACAAGTCGGATTGTATCCGCTTTAGCCGCCGCCAGATCGTTTCGCTTACCTGATCTTCGGCAGGCTCGTTGCTCAACTCATCAATTCTCAGCAGGGCGGCATTCCAGTTATCCATCGGCTCGCCGCGAACGTAGTAACCATAGACAACGTCATTGCCATTGCCAGTCCAGGTCACAACGATCTTGTATGCTTTGCCGGGGATAATGACACGCGTGGTGCGCCGGTCATCGTCCGGGTAGGCGCAGTGGTAGGGTTTCAGCAGGTCGGGAAGTTGGGCTGTTCTGATTGCAAACAAGTCGCTTACTTCTCTCGCCTTCTCCACTTTCAGCCTGGCAATGTGGTCATCAATTTCGCTCATGGTTCCTCCTAAAATGGCGGGCAGTATTCGTGCGCCGCATGGTTGATCTCTCGGCCAAAAATCCAGCGCGTCTTACCGCAGCCGGCACATGGCGAGTGGATAAAATAATCCAGCCTCCGCAGGCCGTCACAGAAGCGCCGTAAGGCGTTGACGGTGCGCTCAACAATCGCAGGATGAGGCGGATCGAACTCGGCGTAGTGTTCCGGCAGACAGCATCGCCGGCAATATTGGTCGCGGTGCCCCTGTTCCCAATCATGGCCCAACCACCAACATAGGCGGTTCATAACCCGGCCTCTTTCATCGCCGCTTGTGCTTTGGTCGCCGCCAGTGGCTCGGATGCGTGATTGGCGATCTCAGTCAGCGCCGCCTGCATGGTCAGGAACGCCGCCGCGATACTGTTGTACGTTGGGCAGTCGGGGTTATCGCAGCCGACCAACTTGCGCCAGTCGGATTTGATCTCAACAACGTGTCCCGATTTGCAGAAGCCGCAGCGAGTGGGGGATTTGACGGTGGTCATTCGCGTTCTTTCAACTGCCATTCTTGCAACCCCAGGCGCTCGTCACACCTCCCGGACACAACGCACACTGCCCAGACCGTGGCGACTATAACCACGCATACAGGGACAGCGCAGGCCAGCACTAACAAGACAACGGATTCTGTTTGCATATCAATTCTCCTTTCGTAACTGTTCGGTCATAGTGGCAACTACAGCGTTCAGCCGCTTTACTTCGGCCTCTAGCCGCTCTGTCTTTTCTTGACTGCTTTCTCGGAACGGATACTTGGCGGTGTATGTCAGGCATCGCTTACAGGTGGCGGGGCCGGCAACCTGCTCCGCTCCGGGTTTAGCGTGGAAGTCACAGACAGGCCGCTCAACCAGGGCGTAGTGAACTACTTTGCTGTTCGGATATTTTACGGTTTTATATGGCATGGTCGGCCTCCAAGTCGGATATTCTCTCTTTCAGCCGCTCGATTTCGTCAATCATTTCGGGGATAGCGGTACTCATGCGGGCGATAAACTCGGCGTCTTGAGGATTGACGATCCCGCCGCAGTCCACGTCGTAACTCCCGGCGACGATTTCAATTTCGTCATGGGGCGTACCAATCGGCACTTCAACGCAGATTTTGTGTCTTGCTGGCCCGTTTTTTACGTGCGTCCACACGCGAGGATCACACTGTCCCTGACCGTGCGGAGAATGGTCAAGCACGCATTTGCTTATGTAATAGCCAACGATCCACTTTCCCGGCGTTCTCGCCGCGTTCAGGGCTTTGATCTCTGCCAGTTCTTCTTCGGTCATCATCATTCCACCTCGTACCCGATCACCCAAACCCAGGGGTTGACTTTGCTCTCGAACCCCCGTTTGCCGTTCAGTTTGTCCCAATAGGCCAGGAAGTGTTCCCGGTCAGCGAAGCCCTCTCGCCGGGCGTCACCGTCAGTGATAGCCAACAACCGCTCAACTCGAACCTCTCTGATAATCAGCGCCAAGCGCGAGAGGAAGCGAGGCATGAAGATTGACGGCAGGGTGCGAACTTTCCACTGCCAGACATGATAAGCGCCGTTCGTTGTGACAAAGCTCTTGTCGGCGGCGTACATGATGGCCTCAACGCCTCCCGCAAAAGTGGGAATAAGCGCCTCTTTGCCGTAGGTAGTGTCACCCGGCTTGCCGTAGGGACACGGCCAGGGCCAGGTTTCGTTACCGGCGGCGATCTGGTTGATCCCAACCTGAGCGGCGGTAGCAGCGGCGTTATTCAACTCGATTACAGTCATGCCGCCCCAACGATCCACAGCATACTTGCGCATGTAACGGGAGGGAGTGACAACCCGCCGCGTCATGTCTTTGCGGCCTTCGAGATTGGCGATCACCATATCAGCGGAGAACGGAATGCCGCTCATGGTCGGGCCCTTCGCATGAAAGTGTCAAATTCTTCCTGAGCAATACGCAGATTTGCATACGCATGCCCTCCCGGATTTTTATCGTTGTACTCAATCGGGTAGAATGGCGACATACGTTCTACCCGGCGATTGACCAGGATGTATTCAATCGTCTGGTCGCCGTCCGGGTCTAATTCCGATTTTGCCTCAATGAGTAGATCAATGATTTGACTCAATTGGCGCATGTCGTCGTCGGTTACTTCTGCCCACCCCCCATTGGACGGGCGGCGATCTTTTAGGAACTGTTTTACCAGTCGGTTGATATCGTCGTTTACGCTCATGGTCGGGCCTCCAACACGCGCAGCAACTCATCGCGCTTGTCAAGCAATCGAATTTGTCTCAATGCGCCTTCTGTAGCGACAAACTGAGTAAGCTCGTCAATCAGGGCCAGCGCACCTTCGGCGGCAATGGTCAGGCGCAGTATCTCCAGATCGGCGTGTGCATGATACGATCTTCCGCCCGCGTTGAAGCGGTGGCAGGCGTCGGCGGGGCTGTTCCCGGCGTAGCCCATGATATTACAGGTCATGCAGACCGCATTGTGAATATCGTTGCGCTCCCATAACTCTACGGGTTGACGGCAACCAGGACAGAGAGGGGTTTTCATGGTTTGGCCTCTTTCGTTCCGGGCATTTCCTCTTTCTTGACCACTCGTAGCGTCTTGTCTTTGCCGTTCTGGGCCGCGACCACCAGTTTGACCGCCTCTGCCAGCGCAGCGCGTGCAGCCTCGGTTCCGGGTTTGACCTCTTTGCTAACCAGGTCATAGACCCATTCGATCTGCCAGCCCATTTTGTCGTTGACCGCTTCTTTGAGACCGGCGATCACTTTGTCGATCCGGCGCCAGCCCCATTCCATGCCAATCGGCGGAACGTCAAGCCCCAGGTGCAGGGCCAGCGCGCCGATTGTCAGGTAGTCGCGCCTCGCGGCGTCTTTATTGACAACTCCCTGGATTTTGTGTGTGAAATTGCTCATGGTTTGTTCCTCCACTTTGATTATACCACAATCAAGAGACTAATTGAGATTGACTTGCGGCCAGAGTTTGACTGCCAGGTCAGAGTCTCGAATATGGATCAGGACAGGCGATTGCAGGCGCATGAATACAGCCGCGGCGTAACCGGCAGGGGTGTCAAGATAATCGTGGAACTGCCGCCTGTCACCGCGGAACTCTTTCAGGGTCTCGCTGTTGGTATTGTTGAACTCGTCACCAGGCAGATTTTTGGCCGGTTCAATCTCCGTGGCGTAGAGAAAATATTTGGGGTGGTTGATCTTCACTTTTGGGCCTCCGCTTTCAAGCATTTATCGCACCACTCGTAAACCTCGCTTGTGCCGTAGTCGCTGGTATGACGGGTGCGCCGTCTGTAATCTTCCCATTGCGCCAGGGTGAAAATTCCCCTGACGTGAAAGCGAACTTTGCACACAGGACACACGGCGTCATAATTGACGTGGCGGGTGATGGGCGATTCTCGCTTTGTCACTTTCGCCCCCATTTCCCGCTGGCGACTTTCTTTCGCCTGAGCGGCCAATTGTGACGCTTATGACGGCGGTCTACGTGGAGAGAAAAATACTTGTTGAAGTATTTGTTGAGATGCCCCCTGATTTCTTCTGGCGGTTTATGCCCTCCGGTCACATACCACGTGACGGTGGTATCTTCTCGCAGCGCCCGATAGGTGGATTGTATTTCCCTAACAATTTCAGCAGGTTCTTTCCTGTCCTGAGCGTTCACTTTCGCCCCCACTTTCCAGCGCGGCACTTCTGGCGTCGTTTAGTCCAGTTATGACGGCGCTTGCCACTCCGCTTTCTCTCCCATGTCCACCAGGGCAGGCGGTATTCCCGCAGCAACTTGCCGAACTTATCCACGGTGAACGAGGTAGTTTTGGAATCTCCCATTGCCCAATCTATTCCCAGAATAGCGCGGGTTAGGCGGTCAATTTCCTCGGCCATTTTGCGCCCTACCTCTCCCCATGCTTCCGCTGTCATTTCGCCGGCCAGCGTCGCGGCTTCGGCCAGGGCGTCGGCTCCAGGCGTGCCAAACGAGTAACCCTGCTTGACGGTGTTCGCGGCTGGTTGCGCTTCACTGTCCCATGACGGCGATCCGTTGACGGCGTTCACAAACGGGTTGTCGGCTAACATTGCCTTAGCCAGTGCTTGATTGAACTCATTGGCGTCGGCTTCGATCAGCACCCGCAGGCGCTCCGCTGTTTCTGGCGGAACAGGAACGGGGGTCAGGATTTCTTCGAGTTTGTTTTCGGTTTCGTCCATTCTCAGCCTCTCACAAGCCAGGAAATGTGATAATCGGTAAAGTCGGGGTACTTGTTGGTGATGTAATTTTTGAAGCGTGTCGCCTCGGAAATGTCCCAGGCTTTGATCTGCAACGTGTCGTAAACCCCCGCTTTGACCATGCTAACGGCAGAGTCAATGGCGGCGGTGTCACGCTGCCAGCGTTCGGCGGCGTCAGTGAGAATTTCGATAGGGTGGTTCATGGCTTCGGCTCCCGGCAGTTGTGGGCGGGGTCGCCGGGTTTTGAGATTATTTCTTTGTTGCAGAACCGGCAGACATACGCCATATTTACGCCGTCAGTAAAAATAGTTCCGCCAGGGCGGGGGGTTAGAAACATTCTATCTGCAACCAGGTCAAACTCACGCTCTACCTGATATTCGTGCTGAGTTTTCGGGGGTGGCGAGTTGCGCTCCATTGCTCTGGCGATCCGCTCCAACGCGTCGGCAATACGTTTCAGGTCTGTCACTTGTCACATCCAAACGGCGGATTGCTCAGAAAGTTAGCGGTGCCGCAGGCGGGGTCAACGATCTTTGGTGCCAGCGGACGGGCCAGGCGGATAAAGACAATCGCGATTGCCAGCAAGAGAAAGTAAATTCGAGTTTTCATAGCAGTTTCATTTGTCCCTTCACAACTTCGGTTTTTCGCATAGTAACCAGCGCCGTGGCTACGCTTGTACCAGACTCTTTGAACGTCTCAACCGGCAGGCGTTCAATCGTTCCGTGCTGCAAGATCAACTCCCGCAGGGCGGTGGTTTTGGTGTCGTCTCTGAACTCGATCCCGGCGGGCACAATCGCAGCCAGCGTTCCGCCCGCAACCAATAGGCTCCAGGCGTGCTTGACGTGGGCGATATAAGCCAGCTTGTCGCCGGGGAGTGTAAACGGCGGGTTCATTGCCACACCGTCATACTCGCCGTGGTGAGCGAGGAAGTCACCCTCGATAACCGTCACGCTCAGCGCCCGCAGTTTCTCGGCTCGCTTCGGCTCAACTTCCACGGCGGTGATTTCGGCGGTGGGGTGAACTTTCAGCAGCGCCCGGACAATCGCACCGTCCCCGGCAGACGGTTCGAGAAGTCGCTGCCCACTTACCAGTTGCGCCAGGCGCTCGGCAAGCGACTCCGGCGTGCGGTAGAAGTCCAGCGGATTGTCGGGTGGCATTAGGCCGGTGGCGAGAACTTCTGCCAGCAATGGGCCGGCAGGATCATCGAATACGTGGGCTTGAGTTTTGCCGCCTTTCCACTTCCCGCCCAGGCGAGAAAGCACCTCGTTGAAGCGTTCGTAAAGACCGCGTTCGAGACGCTCTTTCGGAATGTACAGCAAGTTTCCGTTTGTGGTGGCTTGCTTCAAAATGGCAAGCACGTCACTGTCTATCAGATTTCCTCTTGGCATTGGTTCCTCTTTGGTTTCGGTTACAACCGGCGCAGGCTTCTTGGATGACCGGCGCTCGATTTTGGCGGCGGCTTTCTCTCGCTTCTCGGCTTCGGCCCGCTCTTTCCAGTCGGGGTCAATCTCGTCAAGCATCGCCTCCAATTCGGCGTTCTGTTGTTCAGCGATCCGGTTGAACTCCTCTATGCGGGCCATGAGGCGGTCAACGTCAAACGGGGTCACTTGTCACCGTCCATTAGCGCCGGGTCAAAGTCGGCGGGATCATAGTCGCTTGTAATGCTTATGCAGAGTTGGAATGCCTCGATTAGCAGCTTTTGTCCGTTCTCCCAGGCGTGCGGAGAGCGGTCATTTTCATGCCATGATTTCGCCGCGCCGATCATTGTTTGCACTTCGGATATGGCGATCAACATGCGGCGGACTTCGCCTCTCGCTCTTTTGGTCATTCTTGCCCCCGATAGTTCCTCTCGTTCTGCGCTCGGATTGCCAACTGCGCCGCTTCGGTAGTGCTGCCGCAGTCGGCGGTCACTTTGCCGGGGTGGGCCTCGATTACGAACTTCCCGCCACCAAAAGCGGTCTTGACGTGTTGGCGGGCGTCCGTGATGGACATTGCCATGACTGCAACCGTCCAGCGCGGGTGGGTGCCGGGGATTTCGTTGAACAGAAAGCAGCGGTGGAGAGGGGTGGTCATGCCGCCTTCTCTTTCGGGCAAACAACGGTATCAAAATATTTGTTCAGCGCGTCCCACTCCGCTTGCAGTTTGCTCCACTCTGCCGTGTTCGCCATGTACGCTTTGCGCGCTTTGGTCAAGTGAGTCCCAACGGCGGCTTGACACTCCCGCGTCAGGCGATTGCCTTCGGCCAGGTTCTTTTCTTGCCGCTTTTTTAGGGCCTCGGCTTCAACATGCCAGATCGTAGCGGCCAGCCGGTTGGCGACTGGAATGTGGACAAACATTTCGTAGCGGATCAGGTAGATAAGCTGATCTTTGGTCATATCTTCGAGGGTAGGGTTGGCGGGGAGTTTCATACGGGGCCTCCGTGGTGAGCGAAAAAGTAGTGGTCGAACTCGCTATCCGTGGTCGGCATGTCCACTTCTGCCGCGCCGTATGCCCGCAGGTAATCGAATACCCAGGCTTCGATTTCGATCCGGCTGTGGAAGATCAACTCGACCGCGTCCTGGCGTTCGTTGTAGCCGATGGTGATAAGGTCAGCCGGGTCAACCGCGGCGAAGTGCATTCCGTTGATCGGGTGACTCGGACTGCTCCAGGTCAGACAGTTGCCGTTCCACCAACTCGCCAGCAGTGGGCGGTGGGCATTGTGAATTTGCCAATCGGCAGGAATTGCTTTACCCTGACCGGTCACGGTAGGGCGCTCGCCGCGAATGTGGAGGCGTTTCACTTCGCCTTCCGATCCGCTTCATACAGCGCCCGGAATTTCTCGCAGTCAGCGGCAGACCGGAAAATAAATTTGCTCCGGTAGGTTTCGCCAGCGTCCGCGTAAGGCAAACTGCTGTCAGTAAAATCGCGGTAAGCGAACAAATCCTCCGCGATATCGTCAATCGCACAAGCCAACTCAAACGAGGGTGTCTGTTGGGTGTTGATAGTGGTAACGTCTATGGCGTGGAAGTTTCCCTCCCACGAGTAAAACGGCACAGACTTATTCCAACCGGGAATGATTTTCACTTCGCCTCCAATTTCTTCAAACAACGTGGGCAGGTGACGGCGTCACCAAAATACGATCCCCAATAACCGCGCCGTCCTGGTCGCGCTCCGCAGATTGCTTTGTCGCTCGAAAGCCGGGCGTCATACGTAAAACCGTGATAATACTTGCCGCCGGTGCCGTGGGCCATTGTGTCGGCGGTCATCAGCGGGAAATGATTGGGCGCGGCGGCTTCGCGCTCTGCCAGGTACATGGCGGCAGTCTCAGCGCCCATTTTATCCGCTTGCGCTTGCTGCTCCGGCGTCAACTTGACGGCCAGGTCGGGACGGGCGGCGGCCATTTTGGCGAACTGTTCAGCGAATGTCATTTCGCACCTCCGTTCAGTTCTTCAAAAACTTTCTCAAACTGGCAGGCGATCCACTGCCAGGACTTGTCGCCAATGTAACCGGGCAGGTGCTTTTCAACAACGGCGCTTTTTTCTTCGTAGCCAATTGGCAGAGCGGCAATCCGATCTTTGCAGGCGTCCACTTCTTGACGCCAGTAGCTCGAATTCGGATCGGCGTACTCGGCCTCTCCGGCAGCCTGGCTCATCCCCTGGATCGGGGATTTGGCGGAATAAGTTTTGCGGTTATCTCGAAAGTTACTCATGGTTATTTTCCTCTTGCAATGAGTTTACCATAATCAAAATAGCGTGTCAAGAGTGCGTTTTTCGTTTACCCTAATCAACCTTTTCGCGCGCTGTACTTAATAAGAATCTATATTAAGTAAAGCGCGCGAAAACATTAATCTATGCGAAGAAAAACACTCAAATTCCCTGTTTTTGGCATGGTCGGTGGTTTCTTTCAACCTCGCCAATCATTTGCCGCCAAACTGACTTCCGGCGCTCGTTTTTCCGTCAAAGTCGCCAAAATGGATATGCCTCCAAATGCCCACAGGAAGCCCGTAGAGCGTTTTTAGGGTTTTTGCGTACTTGGATACCTGTTCGGTTGTAGCGTTGAATTTTTACCGTAAATAATGGCGTCCAGGGGCAAGATTTACCCTGGTTGTGCAAAAAGTCGCTCCCCGGTGTTTTCGGGGAGCGAGAGGGGGAAAGTGGGGAGGGGTGTTAGAAACTTACCCACACCCGCCGCATAAGTTCACATGGGACACCGTTGCCAAGTATCTTGATTGCCAGCGCCCGCTTTTCGGGCAACTCGTACCAATCGGGGACGGTTTGAAAACGCGCCAGGCAGCGGGGCGTAAGCTGCACGGTTCGCACGCCGTCCACCACCGCACGCGGCAGCGCCGATGACCGTGCGCTTGTGATAGTCAGCGCCGATTCGGTTGCCTCTCTGGTAGAGATTGTACCGTTTGGATCGGCGTTGTTGCCGTCAATCAGCACTACTCGCGGCGGGTGATTGGTCATGGTCACAAAAGCCGGAGTGTCCTGATCTCTACTGATCGGCGCGCCGCTTTGCTTGTTCGCGTTTTTCGACTGCACAAGCACGGCGCGAGGCATGTGCGTTTCTCCCGCGACAACCCACGCTCCCTCGTGCTGTGGTCTGGTAACTCTCGCCTGACTGACCGTGTGTGAGTTCCTGCTTTCGACCAGCAGCGAACCAAGCACGCCGCCGTCTCTCTCGATTGCTTTGATCTGCCAGTCGGCAAGCTCATCGTCCGGGCAGCCTGGCAATAAATCTTCCACTGCCGCATACCAACCGCCGCCAGGCTTGCGCCCGACTTCGCGGAACAGCCCGCGCGAGGCTCGGACGATCAGCCGTCTGCGCGATTGCGGTACACCGTAATTCGAGGCGAGATAGTTCCGGGCGTCCACAAAATAACCCATGTCCTCAAGCGCACCTAATATTTTGGCATAACTCTCCGACTTGCGGTACGCGGTCACGTTTTCGATGGTCACAAACTCCGGTTTTAGCACCCGGATAAACCAGGCGGTCGCGTGTGCCAGCGCCTTATCCAACTCCGTCTCTACGCCGCCGTGATTGGCTACCGAAAACGAGGGACAGGGCGGGGAGGCGTGCAGCCCGTCTACCGCCGGGAAATTATGCGGGTCATAGTCCAGGATCGACCCGACATAAACGTTATGCCCCAGGTTGTGCATTGCAACCGCCGCGATCTCTGGCAGCAGTTCCAGGCCCCAGGCCAGTTCATAGCCCGCCTGGTGAATACCGATACCGGCCAACTCACCGCCACTAAAGAGGGTGGCGACTCGTTTCACTTCACCACCAGCGGGTAAAAGACCCGGCTCGGATCGTTGCACTCGGCTACCGTCCCTGGCAGCGCAAACGAAAAGACCGTCACGCCGTCGCCGCGAACTGTTACCCAGGCGGTTTGTCCGCAGCCCTGGAGCAGAATAGACTCTGCCTCCCACATGCCGACCTGTCCGCCGTAGACAATCTCCGGTTCCGGGCCGTACAGGTAACAGGTGAGCGACTGGTTTGTGGCGTAGCAGACTACGATCTCGCCACTCTGCAAGAGCAGCGATCCGGCGAACTGACCCGTGTCATAAAACGGGCCGGAAGATTGAACGGGGGCCGTCTCTGTGTAGGCATCTGCCCAGGCCGCAGCGGGAGAAATCATCACCGCTACGAAAAGTATCAGCAGGATTGAGTTAGCTATCTTTTGCATATTGTCACACTTTCGGGTAAATCTTGTAGCAGCGGCCAGACCTGGCGCTCATGCAGCCCGCCTAAGCCGATACCGGGGTAATTCATGCGGATATTCCAGCCGGGGTTCCAACAAAGCCATTCGCATAGTTTAGCGCAGGAATATTCGATCAGTTTCAAGTCGCTCTTGCCGCTCCAGTCGTATTTCGTTTGGAACAGGCCAATCGGTCGCGCTCGCTGGATCATCACAAAGCCGTACTGCCAGAAGTCGCCGTGCAGCATTCCGGTATTGCGGATAGCCATCGCCGCGTCGGCGTCCAGGCCAGGGAAGCGCGTCAGCAACTCTCTCGCCGCGCCAGCGCCCATGATTAGACGATTGGTCACCGCGCCGTTGGTGGTTGCGGTCAGGACATAGCGCCCCGACTGAGGAGCGAATAGATCGGCGTCAATCACGTTAGGCATGGTCAACTGCCCGCAGCGATCCAACTCCCTCGCCGCTTGTGTACCTGGCGTCCGGGAGTGCAATCAACGTTTCGCCGTTGATCCGGCCCAATCCAACGGTTAGCCCCTCTTGTTCGCAGCGCATCAGCGCCAGCCGGACGGCTTCAATCGCCTCTTTTTGTCGCTCAGTCATTTCGCCTCCTAAAACGGAATATGATCGTGGTTGCCAATCTTCCAAAACAGGATACTTTCCGGCTTGCCGCAGTAATTACAGCGGACAAAGAAAAACCGCCGCAGCCGGTAGTACGTGATTGTTAGCAGATAACTGCCAACGTGAGACAGGTGCAGGCCGCCGGACAGCCCCTCGTAGGCGTCCAGTGTTTGAACGTCAATTCCACAGCGCCCGCAATACTCAGCGTCATCGCCGGTGTTGCCTGTGTAAACCCATTTGTGGCCCATCAGCCAACAGATTTTATTCATTCCGGTAGGCATAGATACCTCAGAGAAGTCGGGTCGTTGATATACCCAACCTCGCAATTCTTGACTTTGATAACCGCCACGGGGTGCGCTTCCCACTCTTGCCACGTTTGCATGTGAGTGTTTGTCTCTACGGCGATTTCAAACCCTGCCGCCTCCATTTCGACCAGTAGGGCAGACAGTTTGGTGACCAGGGCGGCGTTCGGGTCAATCGCTTTTGCCAACGCCTCTTTACCAACCGCTTTGAAGTCGCGGTTCCACAGCCGTTCGATTTCTGCAATCAGGGTTGACCGGTCTCGTTCGGCAAACTGTCCGGCGTCGCGAATGCGTCGCCCAGCTTTACATGCTTCGTCTCGATCTTTGATCTTTTGAAACTCTTGTTGTGTCATAATCAATACTCCGTTGAGCACACAAACCCGTCGCTGAACTTCGCATTGACCCAGGCGCTCGCCGGTGCCGCAACCTCAACGGTAAACGGGTAGCCTTCGTCATCTTCAAGAAGGCGGATAACCGCACCCTCCGGAAGATACTCCGGTTTCAGTTCGTCATCAAGCATCACGGAAAACAACTTGTCATCAGGTATCTGCCGCCAGGGGTATTCGCCTGAGTCATGCGTGTCGCCGGTGAAGTATTCCCAAACGGCGTCAGCGTCCTGCTCATTCTCGGCAATGACGGTATCCGTTTCGTCCGTCCACAAGTGCTTAGTCATTATCGCCTCCGGTAGAGAGTAGGAACTTCACGGCGCGTGGCGCGCCGGGGGAACATAGCGGACAGGATCATGGCCCCGACCATGACCACTACCGCAGGGACAATACAAGAGGCTGTCAGGGCCAGCATGAGGCTATCGGGTAGGCTTGTCATTTGTCGCTCCAATCGTTGCAGTCCTCGCAGATCGTCACTTCCTCAGTCTCGGGGCCGCTTGCAGTGTTACTCCGCTTCAGATTGTCACCAATCAGCACTTCACCGCACTTATAGCAAATGGCGTAGGGTGGGTTTCGTACCAACTCGGCCAGCCGCCCGATCTCGCAGACCGTGCAGACTTCGCGGGTTCCCTCGGCCCCGACCAGGGTGGCTGTAAATCGGGCCTCGTGTCCACAGGCGGCAGTCGTTCCCGCTCGCCTGATTTCGCATAGCGGACAGACTTCCTGCCCGTCTATCTCGACGAAATAGCGCCCCAAATGCCCGCACTTGCCGCGCTCAAATAAGCCGGTCATTCGACACGCTCCGTATTATGTTTCTTGAAAATTGTTATCATGTGCTTTTGTCCTCTCGCTATAGATTATACCACAATCAAGCCTGTCAAATCCAATCAATCTCGACTTTTGAGTATCCAGCCCCAAATAAAACCGCCCGCAACTTTGGCGGCAAACTGCCCCATCGTCACTAGCGGCATAAATCCACCAAATGCAATTGTCGGGAATATCAAGCTATCCAGCGCCGCTCCTATAACATTCGATCCGTTGACGCGAACCAGATAGGATTTTTCTTTGAGCAGGTGGTAAACAACAGCGTCAGCAACCGCCGCTACTGCAAACGCAACCATAGACGCTATTGCAATTCTGCCCGCCCCGTGGTTTAGCACCCAACTGATTAGACTGCCCGCCATAATCAGCGCCGCCATATTGCGCAGCAAATGACCGCGCCAAAGATCATGCAGCTTGTCCCGGCTTGTCAGGTCAAGCCCAATGAATAAAAACGCATTGACAATTGACGCGCTAGGGCCAAAATGGGCGCTCGATAGGTTTGCCAGAATAATCGCCGTCAGGTAAAGTCCAATCAAAAATATTTGTTTGTTTCGCTCTGTCATGATATTCGCTCCACGCCGCTATGGCCTTATCTCGCTCGAAGCGGAGGCGCGTGCCGTCACACGTGAAGCCGTCCGCTCCGGTTAATCCAGCGAAGTGCTGGTATCGTCTGAAATAATTGACGCGCCCGACATGGACGCGCTTACCAAGTCCAACCGCCCGCCCGATAACGTCTATTGCCCGATTGCTCATCTTCCACTCGGTAGACCCGCCGATAAAAACGGCAGAGCAATTGTCGGGGATTAGTAGGTTTTCCGCTCCATCCTGCGCCACATAAGCGAGAGGATAATTTATCTCTCTTGCCCATTCGCCCCACAGTTTCAGCGTCTCTACGGCATTCCCGACCACGTCGGGCACAACGACAAACAAACAGGTCGCCCTATAGGGTTGCATCAAATCAAGCCAGAGAGAGAACGCCAGCGCGTCAAAACCGGAGAATGAGCAATTGTCGCCCGCCCACGCCGCGCCGTTTCTAATCGCCTCTGGTATGCCTTTGGTTTTATAGCTTACAAGATAGCCAGCAAAACCGGCTGGAAGTTCACCGCCTGATGGGTACAAGTATCTCATGTCAAATCCAGTCAATCTCAGGAATTTCAGGTCTCGCCACGATCTCTGTTTTTGGCCGGCCCTGTTTGGTGGTTTGCAATGCCGCAACCTCAAATTCTTCGGGCCAGGCTTTGAGTATCTCTGCCAATATCTTGACCCGTCGCATGTACGACTCTGAGAGACCCGTCACTTGCGAGACTTCGGCGTAGTCAATCCGGGTGCCTGCCGCTTGCCAGGCCGGAATCGCTTTCTTGATTTTGATCCAGGCTTTCCAGCCGACCGGGGGGTTGCCGAAGATTTCCTCCGGTTGATCGTAGATTTCGGTCAGCGTCTCAGCCGTGGGCGTGGAAGTCAGCAGCCACACGTCACAGTCATAATTGATCGGCCTCGCCCGGTGAATGGCCTGTTCGAGTTCTTCTTTGCGATAGACGTCTGCCACTACTTCCAGGTCGCCGTCACGCCAAAAGCCGCTAACCATGCGCTCGGCCTGAGTACCGTCTCGGAATATCTGGTAACGGCGCGGCATTTCGCAGCGCGCCGGTAAAAACGTGCCGTCAGCCTCATTCAGGGTGAACGGTCTCATGCGCCGGTCTTTGAGCATTTTGACCGTGTCCATCAGCGCCGAATCTGCCGGTTGCGGACAGCCGACCACGAACAGGGCGTCAACCCCGACTAGATTATTCGATCCCCGCTGCCCGTAGAAGTGCAGCACATTTTCTTCCCCGAACACTTCGGCAAACTCAGCCACTCCCCCCAAGAATGTCACAATCCCAACCCGCTTGTATTTCTTCAACTCTTTGATAGCGATGCACAGTTCCAGCATGTCCCGCCCATGCAGTCCGAGAGACTGTCGCCATTTGCCATTGCTATCTTTGATCTTGGCGATCATCAGCCCGATCCCGTTCAAGCGGCTAACTACCTGATAGACCCGCCCAACTCGCTCAACGTTGGGCTTGACCACTTCCACTTTGCGCCGTAGTAAATACGAATAGGCTTCGGCGTTGCCGGTGGCGTCCAGGGCGATCACGTGTCCCGGTAATTTTGCCCACGGCTCCGCTCTTTGGTAGAGCGTCAGGTGCCGGCTATCGAGAATGATCCGCTCCAACCATGCCGCCTGCCCCGCTCGGTAGGCCGCCACTTCTCCAACTGACAAGCGCAGCAGATCGGGCAGATAGTGATAGCCCACACCGTCCACGTTCTCCGGCTTGCTGATCCAGGGCATCTCCAACTCTTTGTACTCGGCGACCTGTTCGGCGGCATCCTCCAGCCAATCGGCGGTGCGCTCCATCAGGTCGCGGCCTCGCAGCGACTCTTTATCTCCCAGCGGTACGGATTTTAGGAACTTTCCCAGCAACCCAACCGGGCCGGCGTCTTTGACCTGTATCCCGTCTCTTGGGATTTCTCGCTTCTTGAGGAAAGCGCCCATCGGCAATTCGTCAATAATCACCAGGTCGAAGTCGTCAATCGCCAGCCCCAGCGACAAGTGATTATGCGTGCCGGCAATGATCTTGCGCACCACGTGCGCCTGTTGCCGATAGGGGCACTGCGCTTTGTACATAGCGCAAAGACTGTCACAGAGTTTGATCCCCGGATAGCCTTTCTTTGTCCAGGCAGTGAACGTCTCCGAGAATTTACACATCGGCTCGCCGGTGTCGGGGTTGGTCGCGGAGTAAGATAGCCAGTGATACCACATTCTGCCGTCGAAGTGAGGCATAGCGGCCAGCGTGTCAAAGTGGGCGTGGGTGGGCATGGCGTACAGCACCCGCATTCCGAGAGAGGCCGCCATTTGTGCGATCTCTACCGCGGCATGGGTTTTACCCACGCCAGGCTGGGCGCGTACCAACATCATGCGTCCCGGCTTATCTTCCAGAACGTACTCGCCCATAGCGTTAGCGATTTGCTTACGGGCCTCAGTGAGCGTGATAGCCGACTGCTGTTCGCCCGCTTCGGCGTCAACCCACTGCAAGCGGTAATGGTCGGGCCTGGGGGGTTCTGGTGGTTCGGGTAAGTCTCTTTCCCACTGATAGCCCTGCCAATACTCGCGCTCTTTGCGCAGTTCATCGGCAAGCGCGGCGATATAACTGCGAATGCTCTTTTTTTCGGGTGTTTGAGCGCCCGACTCTGTAGTAACTTCGGCGGGGGTTTGCGTTTCCATCTGCCTCTAATTCTACTACCGGACAGGCTGTTGCGCCTGTCCGGCGTGGTTACGTTGGGGGTGATATTTTTCTTAGAACGGGATTTCGGGTTCGGAGGCGGTGAGTTCGTTGTAGGCCGCTTGATTATTCGTGACTATTCGCGGTGGCCGGGCTTGTGGATAGACAACGGGCTGGTTCAACTGCGCTTGTGCCCGCTTCCCAACCAATTCTTCCGCTTTCGCAGAGGCCGCGGCGGAGAAACTCGCCACGTCTAGCGGCGCGCCGTTTTCTATGCGAACATTGGCGGTGTAAAGTGCATACGCCAGCATCGAACGGCCCTGACGTTCTTCCTCGCGCCGATCATCTTCCAGGCTCTCAATTTCGGCGTCAACTGCCAGCAGGCGGGCTTTCGCCGTTCGCAGGCTCTCTGCCAGTCCCGGCAGGATTTCATCAGCGGCCATAATGCGGGCTTTGCTCAACTTGCGCCCGTCCTCGTTGCTGCCGGGCCAGACGTCCGGCGTGATTGCCAGCGTGCGAGTTTCAATCGCGGCGGGTAAGTGGATTTCGATTCGGGCTTTCAACTCTGCCCGTTCCGCCTTGCGGCTGCGCAGGATTTCCAGTTTTTCGGCTTGCATCACTTGCCCCCTCTCGCCAGAACGCGGGCGATCACAAGTAGAGAGGCGGTTTTGCAGCGTCCATTGTCTCGGTTGGCGAACTGATTTTCTGCGATTTCTAAGAGCTTTTCGTTCGAGTAATGCTCTTTCGCTTCTTCGAACGTGCTATCCTGAGCGGCAAAAATGGCTTCTTCGAGATCGTAGTAGGTGTGGAAGCTGATATTTTCAGTCTGGTAGTCCAGGCGCTCAACTTCGTAACTGCCCGATCCGCTGTCTCTGTCGGGCCAGTTTAATCGGATCGGGTCGCAGTTTGGCAGTTCCAACCGGGTATAGTCGTATCCGGTGTACTTGTGATAGGGGCGCAGCGGCTCCGGCAGGTTAGCCGTCTGAGTGGCAAATTCGATAGTCGGCTCGGCGTCTTTCAGTTCTTTGGCAATCTGGCGATCTTTCACGCCGTTCAGGTATTCTTGAATGTTCATGGTTTTTCCTCTTGCTTTCCAGTTTACTACAATCAAGAGCGGGTGACAAGCCCCCAATTTGCACTTGCCACCCGCTTTTGGTTAGTCCTGCGGGCAGGCGCTGGCAAAGACGATGTTTGCCAGGTCGCTTGCGCTCAACTTGTCGCCGCCTTCCTGTTGCTTGCGCGTCCAGGCCGCGACTGCTCCGGCGATCACGTTCAGCGGATCGGGGTTGAGTCCCAGCGTGTCAACCGACACGTTGAACTCTTGTAAGACCTCTGCCACCCAATCGCCGCTGCCGTTGATCGGCCAGCCTTTGGCGATGTGGTCGCTCAACTTGGCGCGGTCAGCGATTTCGGCGGCGCGCTTGGTTGTGAAGCGCACCATATCAGCTTCGTCCCAGATAGCGGGGTCTTTGACGAGCTTACCGCGCACCTCGCCCCATTTCCCACCGGGCCAGAGCTTCTTGCCCATTTCGTCGGCGGCTTTAGGTGTCTCGAAGTCGGGAACAACGTACTCGCCTTCGATCACGTCGTCGGGCGGGGGTGGTTGGTGGGCCTGGGACTGCTGCTTTGGCGGTTGCGCCTTCGGCTGAGCGGCGGCGGGTTTGCCGGGGGGGAGATGGGCGGCACCAGTGTTGCTACCGGCGGGCAGGGTGTTCGCAATGGACACGCCAGCCCACAGAGCGGCAAACTTGTCTTTGCGGTAATCCTCTGCCACGTAGAGAAACGCGTCAATCTTCGAGGTGGTCTTGCGCGTGCCGTTGTCGTCGTAACTGCGTTTATTCTTGACGCGGCGCAAGATGAACGGAATGGGCCGATCATACAGCACCTCGCCGGTTGCCATGTCGATCTCACGCGTGCTTTGACGCTTTTCGAGTTCGCCTAAAATCTGGTCAATGTCATTGAACCCGCCCGTTTGCAGGGTCACGGTTCCCATGATCCCCAACTCCCAAAAAGCGGGAATGTATTGGCCTGACGGGTGGCGATAGGCCAGAACCACTTCCAGCCGTCCAACTTTGTCACCCAGAGGGTCGCCATCCTCGTTGCCTTTGCGAATATGTTCGCGGGGGTCACACGGCTTACTGCCGGTGCGATAAATGGCCGACATTTTGCCGCTTGGCATTTTGACCTGCTCTTGCCAGAGTACAACGTTTTTTCCGGTGCAACGATGAACCAGCATCGGGCCGTGCCAGATTTCGCACCACTGCGAGAAGTTCTTGAGCGGGATTTCATCGGGCAGGAAACAGGGAATTTCAGTCGGCTCCGGGCCGTAGAGTTTGGTAAAGGCGGCTTGCAGTTCGGTATTGCCCTTCGCGTCAAAGCGGAAGTAGGGCAGTTCGCGGCCTGGGGCGTTCGGCTGCTTTTCGGCGCCTTTGTGAAGTACGCCGATCCGCATAGAGCGGTTACGGCGGTCAACCTTATCGGTAATGCCTTCGATTGGCATGGTATCAACTCCTATTCAAAATGTTATTGTTGTTTTGTTTGGTGGCCCCGTTGGCAGTCCGGGGCCGATTGAATTGTCGCTTTTGTTTTTATCTTGGGTTTTACCTCCTATTTTACGGCATACCGTTCTGGGGGTCATGCCATCCGTCAGCGCCGTTGCGGGCGGGTTCTTCGTTGCCGCGCTTGAGGGCGTACAGGGTCATGGCTGCGTTGCGCCGATACTCCATCATCTCCATCGTCGCCCCAACTGGCAGGGCGATCTTGTCAATCATGTGGCTGAGCATCGCTTCTTCAATCCGGTCAATCGTCTCGGCCAACTCAGCGGCAGTCATGTCGCCATAGGCGGTATGACCGTTGGCGGTGACTTTGACGACTTTTTTGGCCTCGGCAGCGTCAACCACCTTGTACTCAGGCAGGGTGTAAGCAATCGGTGCAACCGGTGCGCTGGCTTTGCCTTTGACCGTGTGCGCCACTTCGCCAGTGACCACAGTCGGCCCCTCAGCGTCAAATACTGGAATATTCAGAAACGTCTCTTGACGGCAGTAGACAGACGTTCCGGCGATAATCTCTGCGCCTTCCTCCATCAACTGCGCCAAAACACTCAGCACCAGTGACTTTTGCGCCTGCAAACCGGCGCTCAGGGTGGCGTTGTCAATGCCAGGCCCGACCCGGTTCCAGACAGACGCCTTACCCTCCACGCCTGAGTATTGCACTTTCAGCGGACGCTTGCCGCCGACTTCCATGCCCACAGACGTGATTTGCACGCCCTCCGGCCCGTCGCCGGGGGTCTTTACGAATACAGGAACAATATTGACATCAGTTTCGCTCATGGTTTTATCCTCTCTTTCATAGTCTAGTTTACCACAATCAAGCGGGGTGTCAAGAGGTTAAATAGCCACGGCCTCAGCAAGAGAGGAGCCTGCTGAGGCCGTGACGCTTGGAAACGCTCTTGTATTCTATGCGCAATACTTGAATTTGTCAACCCCTATTCAAGAAGTCGGCCCGCCAGCGAGTGAATGACTGGCGGGCCTTTAGCCCAAACATGCTTCGGAGGCGTAGTGAAGCAGGTGAGATTATAACCGATCCCCGGCGATTTCGGCAAGTAAACGAACTGCCGGCGTCTTATTTACTCGCCTCAATCCATTTTTCGAGTTTCTTGTTTTCTTCCAGGCTGTCCACCTGGACAGAATGGGTGTCATTGCGCCAGGTGTCGGGAATGCCTACGCCGTGCCGCAGTAGTTGTTTGCGATACTTCCAGCCCAGAGCGTGAAGCCAGGCCAACTGTTTCTCGGAGAGGCTGGTGTCGGGTTTCAACTTGCCGACCGATACCACAAACCGCTTGTCGCTTGACAGTGGTTGCAAGCGGCAGGCGGCCAGGGCATTGACGACTTCACGCTCGAAGGTGGTCATCCAACCGTCACCGTGCGATCTTTCGCCGCTCGAAAGGTGCGCCCGCAACCGGGGCAGTGGGCGCTCCCGCCTAAGTACACTCTGATCGGAGTGTTTTCGTGGTTCAGGTGACAGTTTATTATCAGTCCGGCAATTCCGATGTCTACCACTTCCCACATAAAGCCGCTTTGCCGGGGTGCGATCTTCGCCGCGCCCTGAGTGGTCAGCGCGCCCTGCCGTGAGACGCTGTATACACGTCCGCAGTTTGGGCACTCTTTGGCGCCGTTGAACGGCACCTCGAACTGAGGTTGAGGAACGGTACACTCGCAGCGGATTACGTAGTGATAGTCGCCCATGACCCGATTGACCAGCATATAGCTAAAGCCGCCCAGATCATGCCAAACGCCATACAGAACGGTGGTCACTTCGCCTTTGCCAGAGACTTTGTAGACCGTCTTACACATCGGGCACTGCTTGGAGTCGCCAAAGTTTACCGCGATTTGCGGCTCAATTAGGTCGCAACCACAGCGGATCACACACCAGTCGGAATAACCATTGCCCATGCGCAGATAGCGATAGCCATCGGCGTGAAAATAGCCGTCCTGGAGACTTACGGTTTGCTTCTTTACCGGCTTCGCTTGCGCCCGATACTTCTTCGCCGCCAGCTTCCAGGCGGCAGCACGGGCGCGGTAGAACTCTGCCGCCTCTCGCCAGGCTTTCTCTCGCGCTCGACCTGATTCTTCTCGTTTCAGCGCCCGTTTCAGCGGCTCAAACCAGAGATTGCTGGTCTTTTGAACTGCCGCCGATAGCGTCTTTTCGGCAGTGTGAAAGCGGGTCAGTAGGTTGTCTCGCGCCCAATCTGTATTTTCAAGATCGGTAAAAATATCGCTCTCAATCAGGCATACTGGGCAGCGCAGAACGTAACCAGTCCCCGGAAGCGTAACAACTGCTAACTGGCGATCCTCGCACATCGGGCACAAGCCGGCGTTCACTTCGCCACCTCTTTCTCCAGCGCCGATTCCAGCAAGCGCCGGACAATCTCGCTGATCGTCACACCTTCTTGGCGCGCCAGCCGGTCAAGCCGGCGGTGCATCAGCACGCCAATGCGGATAGTGATCGTTGTCTTGGTTTCCACGGTTACACCACGCGGAAAGCGGTCATATGAGCGACAAACTGCTCCAACTGGTCGGGGGTCAGCCCGTTGACCGTCTCTGCCAGTTTCAGCAGTAACTCGGTGCGCTCGCGACTGTCTTTCGGCAGGCCGGCCAGCAGGTTGACCTGCTCCAGCGCCGTAGTGCGTACTTTCAACATCCGGGTGATACCCGGAGTATTCGTGTGGCGAAAGCGAGGGCCGACTTTCGATCCGTTCTTCTCTGCCGCTTCTTTTCGACTGCCGCCATGTTTATTGTCCATAATTTTTCTCCTGTTAGTGTTTGAGTATTGATTACAGTATACACAAATTTTGTTTACGGTATCCCCTATTCTTGCCCGATCCAGAAGTGATTGGGCCTGATTGAACGAGTGACCTCCACTTTGACGCCGTTGACCTCCCCCGGCAGATCGGGAGTTTCGGGGTGGCAAAAGCAGGTGGTGGCAGTCGCGCCGTACTTGTTTTGGTAAAACTCGATCCCCTCCGCGATCTTTTGAGTGGCGCTTTTCTTGGGGTTATTGTCAAACCAAAGCGTGCCGGTCATTTGAGCGCCTCGGTGACCACGGTGCTTGCCCTGCGAGGGGTCATGCGCACTAAGCCGGGGTGGTTGTCGGGGATCGTCTCAATCGTTTTCGCCAGGAACGGCTGAGGCAGATATCCTGCTCGCAGTCCGGTTTCGACCACGTAACGGGCAGCGGTCAACTCAGCCGCGTCCTCTTGCTGCTTGGCTCCGGCAAAGCGCAGCGCCTCGCCGGTGCGATCCTGAATATACAGACAGTAACGGGTCATTTCAACTTCGCTCCCTCCCGCAGTAAGCGGGTGATCTTGTCGTTCTGGTTTTCTTGAGCGGTTGCCATGCTCTCGCCTACCGACTGTTCCCACGCCTCAATCGCGCCCGTAACGGTGGCGAGATAGGCTAAAAACGTGTCGCTGATAAAAAACGGGTGGCCTTTGGGGTCGGCGGTGCCCAGGGTGGTGCGCTCGCCGCGGGCGTCTACCGCCAACTGCCAGCGCAGGTAAACGATCCGGTGCGAGGGCGAGAGAACGGAGAGGCTGTAATACCCCCGATCCTCTTTCTCGCCGCCGGAGTCAATCTCGCGATTGGCGGTCAGGACAAACGGGGTGCCCGGCAGTTCGTAGCGCCGGAAGTGGAGCCAGTGACGGGCGTCATGTATCCCGTTGACAAGCGTGAATTTCGCCAATCGCAGCATCAGTCCATCGTACCGGTTGAGGCGAACGATAAGCAATTCGGTTGGAGGCAGAGAGAGGGTGGTCATGACCTCACCTCCTGCCTGCCGTCCTGCCAGCGCCGCATAAACGGATTGTCCTGGCGGGCGAACATTGCCCGTGCGGTCGCTTCGTCCGGCGCATAGGTGAACCCGGCAAACTCGCCGTCATCATAGACCGCCTCGAAGCGAGTTTCAACTTCCAGCGCCTCGCCGTTCAACTGCCAGGCTTGCAGCGCCGTCTGGCGGCTGGGGTTGAGGCCCAGGGCGTGCCGGATTTCGACGCGGGCGGCTTCCTCGCCTTCCCCGCTGATAACGCTGGTCAGACGTGCGCCCGATCTTGCAATGGCGATGTAATTCTTGCGGGTCATTTCGCACCGTCCTGCATCTCGAACGCTCGGATCATCAGCATCCGGCGCAATTGGTGCTTGCAGACAAATTGACGGCCCCGGTATGTGCAATCGGGGCAGGAGCATTCGCTCTCGCCGGTATAGTAGGGCCGGTCATAAGTCTTGCGCATTGCCAACCCAAGCGCCCGATTGAGACGGCCTAAGTCGGATTTCAGCGCACCCGACTTGATGGCTTTGCGGGCCGCCTGATAGGCTTTCATAATGCCGCTCAGTGAGGGGCGAGAGCCATTTTCGATCTTCAAAACGATTGATACTCTAGTTTCCATGTGCTTTTTTCCTCTTGATATAGTTTACTCTAATCAAGATAGATTGTCAAGCAGGAAGTTTCTCGAATATCAGTAAGCCCGATTCTGTTCGTAGTGGCCGCTTACCGCACCACGGCCCAATGTCGCGTACCAGCTTCCAGCCCGCTTTCTTGAAGCAATAACCGGGGTTGATACTGAGTATCTTCTTATCGTTGACGAACGTATACAGCCGCGCCCCAGGCCAGCGTGTCCAGGCGATCTGTTCCGCTTCCAGGATCAACTCGCTCGAAGTCGCTTCGCGGTAGCCCTCGTTACGGAATATCGCACAGTTGACGCCCGTTTGTCCGGTATCGTCTATAAACTTGCGCCAAACGAACAGCGCCAGCCCGTCGCTAGTCATCAGTACCAGCTTTTCGCCGGGGCCGACGAATAGAGCGGGCCGCCGTGTCCGGCGAGTGGATTGGCTTTTACTCGCGCTGTAGTGGCGCTCGTAAAGCCAGCGCCCGTGCGGGTTGCCGTCGCGGATAAACTGCCAATTGCCAAACATTTTATCCCCACCACAGCCAGGCGATCAAAGCAATCGCCAGGATCAGCGCCACGGGCCAGAATATCAACAGAGTGCGCTTTTCTTCGCGGCCGCTATCATACGTGACATTGGCGGTCAGTCCGGTGCGGTTCCAGAACAGCCAGCCGACCACGGCCAGCGCCAGGAACGATCCGAGGCATTGCAGGGCGATCATTTCAGCCCCCGCAGCACTTCTAGCCGCTCGGATGACGGTATCGCCTCCGGTGTCTCTTGCCATGTGGCAGGAACGTCAAAGTGGAACTTTGCCAACTGAGCGCGGTAATGCCAGGCAGCGCGGTGTAACTCCGCTTCGATTTCCGGGGTGAAGTAGGGCGGTTCGGGGCTGGTCATCAGGCGCGCAAACAGCGCATTGACAAGCCGGTTATCCCAACCGCCGTAACGCATAACAACTTTCTTGCGCAGCAGGTGCAAGAGCAGCAGTGTTTGCGTGCCGGCGTAGATTTCGCGGGTCTGAGGATACCACTTCCATCGCCGTTGGCAGCGTGGGCAGTAACCAGACTCTTTGCTTTCGTGTTGTTCTCCGGGTTCAAGTGTTAGCGCGCACGCGGAACAGACGGGGTACACTCTACCCCAGACGGGATCGGTGCCCAACTCAAAGTCAGGGGCCGCGACGGGCGCGGTGTGAACAGGTTTAGTCATAAGTTCCTCAACATACAGCGGATCATCGTCTTTTTCTCCCGTCTCTCAGTGTGCCATTGCCGCAGACTGCGTTCAAGCGGGCCAGCAAATCCAGCCGCTTGAACTCCAGGTGCAAATTGCCGTTAAGACAGCACTTGAATTTGAAATAGTCGGTTTCACCCTCTCCCTGGGAGGTGTTGATAGCGTCCACCAGTGGCCCCTTGTAGCCGCCGGGAACGCCTTTGCCGTCGAGAAGCGAGAAGGCGCGGTCAAGCGTGTTGAGCGCCTGTTCCCGCTGGTAGTAATTCACCCGCCAGGCCCGGTACTCAAAGTCCACATAACTGGTTAGAATGACCCGCTTGCCAACCTCGAAGTGAGAATTGGTTTTGAGCTTGCTATTGCGAGGCCGCAGGGTCTCGAAAACCTCCAGCATCAGTTCCTCTTGCATTTCGCCGGCGTTCTGGAGGAACGACTGGAGCGTGTCGAAAATCGTCTCTACCGAGATTTCGGGCAGTTCGCCATTCTCCAGGTTGTCTTGCAATTCCTGATACCGCTTCTGCGAAGTGACTTTCTGCAAGTCCAGGCCCTCTAAGATTCGCCGCCAGGCAGCGCGTTTGATCTTCTTTCGGATAGCAAGCGCCACTTCGCCCGGCGACTTGTGGCCCCAATAGACCCGGCTATCCACTACGTCAATATTGTGGTTGGTTCCGAAAACTCCGTTGAGCAGGGCTTGCGCTTCTCCCAACTTCCGGTAGGCGTCGTCTACTTTGCTCATAGCCGTGTCGTAGGCCGCGGCCATTTCGGACGCGGTTTGCCGTTTCATCAGGTCAGACATTACGGCTTACTCTCGAACATCGGGCGGAACCATGCTTCTGGCGCGTTCTCGACAATCCAGGCCAGGGCATAGGGTTTGATAGCGGTCATCAACGCTGCATACATAACGTCTGGGTACTCGTTCGCCGGACGATTCCAGGTGACGGAAGAAGCGACCTTGCAGTCCGCAATGAACTTATCAACAATTGCTGTCGCCTGTTCCTCAAAAACGCCATAATCATATAACATGCTTTCTAACTTTTGTCGGGTAGTCATTTCGTTTGTCCTCTCAATTCCTGAATTATCGCCCGTTTTGGGCGTTGATTACCAGTCCTGCGCTTCGTCGCTAGTCTCGGCCACAGCAACCACAAACTCACGCGGCAGGGTGATCGTCGGATTGTCCCAGCCCAGGTCAATCGCGCAATATACGGTTTCGCCGTAATCTACCAGCACCATACCGGGCAGGTCAACCGTTTCGCCGCGGCGTTACGCAGCAGGCGCACCCGATCATGCCAGCCGAATGCCGTCCCATTCTTGCGGGCGGTTTCGATTTCGTCAATTTCTTCTTGCGCCGCTTTCGCTCGCGCTTCTGCCAGTGGATCAACGGTCTCGGCTTCAAACTCGGCCCAAATATGGGCGGTAGTAACTTTCAGGGCGTCTAAAGTTGTCATGTGGTTTTGTCCTCTCTAACCTGGTTTTGATTGATAAATAAAGTTTACCACAATCAAGCGTGCTGTCAAGAGGCAAAAAGCCCCCGGATAGATACCAGGGGCTTCTCGTGCAAACGGTTCACTCTAGCGCAGCTTGCGTTCCATTTTGCGCCGCAGCAACTCCGAGGGCGCGTCCATGCTGTTCGCTTTTGCAAACCGGTCTAACATCATGCAGCAGTCGGCAATCTCGCTTGCCACGTCCGATTTCGTGACCATGCGTTCGCCGTTGCGTACCCAGGTCTCACGCATTGAAACGACACAACTCTCCGCTTGAACGCCTGCGTCTACGGAAGCGCGCAAGCTGTCCACCACAGAGTTAGCGCCAGCGGATAGGGCGGGGTGATTGGCGAGATAGGCTTCGGCTAACTCCCCGACCTCAGAGAGCAGCCACAAAAGCGATTCTAGCTGGTCTGGTTCTTCCATGCCGCGCTTGGCATAGTAATCGTCAATCTCGCGCCGTAGGGTCATAACGGTACTGTCCAGGCTTTATTACCGATATAGACCCAGCGGCTCGCTCCGAAGCGGCCCCAGTCGCCCATAGCGCCAGCCACTTCCAAAATATCCACAATCGCGCCGGGGTACAACGCGCCAACCGTCAACCAGTTCAGGCCAGGGCCATTCCTGACGTTCATCGGGTACAGGATTTTGACTTGCTTGATTGCCACCGGTACGGGCAAGTAAATAGACCGCTCGCACCCCAACCAGCCGCGAACGGGGTTGCCCTGTTCGTTGGTGCGCCGCCAGGCTTCGTCAAATATTGCTACTGGAATATGCACTTCGGCTCCATTGACCCCGGTCTGGTAGGGGTCATGAATAGCGACGTGCTTGATATCCATGCCCAGCGTGACAACAAAATGAGACCCGCGGAAGGTCTTTCTTTGTGTCAATCCGGCGTCCACTAAGACGCCATAGTTGATTAGGGCGATTCCGGCCTCACCTGCGCACAATTCGGCGTAGAGCGTACCGGTGTTCATGCCGACTTTCCAGGTGCTTTGCAAGCCAAACTTGCCTAAGACTGTCCGTATCTCGCTGGCGCTGAGATAGCGGTCTGTCCGGTTGCCGTTGGTGGCGAGTAAGTAGAATTGGTCAACGGTGGTTTCGAGGCCCAGGCCGTAACCCCGCAGGATCATGGCCCCGGCAGCCGCGCCGCAGTCGTTGTTGAACGACAATGCGCCGTCCTCTAACTGGGACAGGTAGGGTACAGGTAGGGTTTCCATTGCGGCTCCTTATTCAATGATTTTGAGTACAAGCGTAATGATAGAGATTAACAAGGCTACCAGCGAGATGCCCATTACAATGGTCAGTTGCGCCTGGCTGGCTTTGCCCGCAAGTTCCGCCCTGGACAACATCAGAGAGCGGATATCGGCGTTGGTATTTTCCTGGTCTTGAGCTTCACGCTGTTTGTAGGCGTTCCATTCGGTTAGCCGGACGGAGTTATCGTTGACGTCTTTCAGCGACCCCCGTAACTCATTGGCCGCGTCCATGCGCCGATCCATTGCGGTTAAAGCGACTTTTTGCGCCTCGATGATTGCACTCAGGCGAGTGTCAATGTACTCTTTGAGCGTGACATACTCTCCGCTGTGCTGCTGTTTTTCTTCTGGCATACAACTTGTCCGTTTGCGTGTAGCTATCACTTTTTGCTCTATTTCTGCGCATAGCTATAATTCTTTTAATGCACTTTACTTAATACATATTGTATTAAGGAGAATGTCACAAAAACATTAATCTATGCGAAAATCAGTCGGGCAATTGCTTTTCCAGGGCGCTGGCAATATCCTCGATCATGCACGCCAACGGCCCGCCCGGAAGCGGTTGATCGTGGTTGAATTTCTCCGGCGTCAGTTTCTTCAACTCGTCCCAGAGCAGGTCGCCCTCGGTGCCGTGAAGCTCCAACGTCACGGGCTGAGAGAGGTCGGGAATGTCGCGGTTAGTCGGTTGGGTGACTTTCAGCGCCTTGCCAATTTCCGCTTTTTCGGTCTGCCGTTGGAGCCGTCCGGCGATCCGCATCCAGCGCCCGATCTCCGAGATTGGCTTGCCTTTGCTGATACTTTCCAGCGCCGCCTGCAAGACAATCGCGTCGTGCCACTGCGGGTGCCCGTAGGCGTCCAGACTGCGGCCAATCAGAGTGAGTATTTTCGGTTCGTTTCCCATGTCAATCTCCTGTAGTTGTTTGGAATCACGCCAAAGTCTATTTTACTCTACTTGAACTCGTGATTGGCAACCGTCACCGCGACCTGATCCTCTGCGGCTTTGGTGGCCGGGGGTACTGTGGTGTCGATAGCGTCCAGCTTGGCTGCTTTGAGGATACTTTGCTTGATATATTCGTCAATGACATTCAATTTTTGTGCAATAGTCAGGGACGCGAACGGCACAAGCTCTCCACCAACCACCCCCGCCCGTAGCCCATTGGATACCAATGGCGGGCAGAACCCTCAACGACTGGGTCAAGTTTCGTCTTTTCGCCGCTCCAAACTGCGGTGACAATCCGTTTTGTGCCTGAGACTGAAAGTGTAATCATGGTTTAGCTCCTAATCTGCATCTACCAGCAGCCCGTAAGCCGCCAGCTTGGTTTCAAGTTCATTCGTTCGCGCTTGTAGGTTCGCAATCACGGCCAAAACACTGTTAGCCTCATCGTGATTAGCGAAAGCCCAGCCTGCGCCCGCCGACACATCTACAAAGTCCTGGATGGCATAATCCGGTGTGCCTGGCGCGGTGTGCGTGATGGTGGTCAATTCGTCGGTTAGTTCGGTTTGTTGCACTACTGCCGCTACCCCGAAAAAGCCGACTTTGCCAGCCGCGTCCGACATGATCTCAACTGAGTTATTGGAGGCGTCCACAAACAGGGCGTCATAAGCGTCTGTCTCTACCCGGAAATCAATCGTTGCGCTGCCTGTCTCGTTGACAACGACTTCGGTACTCGCCGCCCGGAATACCTCAGTCATTGACCCGGCTTTATTGACTCTGATGACTGCCGCTGCATGTTGCGCTCCATGTGTCGGGTCAGTCCAGAGCCAGTCTAAACTAAACGCTTCCTGGTCGACTGTGGTGGCGTCCTCTAGCCGTCCGAGTATGCGACTGCCAAAGCCCGCCGCGGCAGCCAGGCCGCTGGTGTTGTTGTCTAGGGTAATATTTGTGCCGATAGCGTTTGTCAGGGCACTGGTTACAGATTGCCCTAGTTTTCCGTCTGCTGCAACATAAGCGACGATTGCCGCGCCGATGGTTTGCCACTCCGTCAAATTTGCCGTTTGTGATGCTGCCCCTCTCACAATTATTCCGTACCTGGTTGCGCTGTAAATTGGAATATACAAATGCGAGCCGGTGACGTCACTGTAAACGTCCGATCTAAACGCCTCGCGCCATGCACCACCGTAGGTGGCAAAAAAAAGCGAGTCTGTTGCTGCTAACCCCGGCACAGTGTTTCCGAAAAATATCGCTTTGGTCGGTGTTGTGTCTTTCCAAACCTGGAAGCCCGCCCCTGATCCAACTATAAATGGTATCGCACGAAATGAGGTCGCGTCGAAATAGCTCATATCGTAAATGCCATTTCCGGCATTGGCCCGCGACAGCGCCAACCGCGCCAATGTTCCGCCGCTCGTGGAAGCCAGAGACATCACCGGATGCAGTACAGTGTACCCGCCCGTAACAGAGCTACTGGATCCCTCAATTGTCATGCCCGGGATAGCGGTTGTCGGGGCCTTGATATATATTTGATTGGCTATTGCCGTTGCCCCAATCCCTAATCCGGTCAATCGCAAATAACCGCTTGCGTCACTTGCCAACAAACTCGCCGCCGCGCCAGGGTTGGCGCTGCTCGTCACGGCGTGCGTGTGGGCCGCCCCGGTCACGTCGTTGGTACTGGCGACCGTGACCGTCCCTGCCCCCAGTGCGAACGTTCCGGTATTCGCAAGTGTCCCCGTAAATCCACCCGTAGCAATCACTCCCCCGCCGGTCATCGAGCCTGCAATCGAACTCGCCCCGGTTACTGCCAGAGACGCCGGAGCCGCTGCCGTGAGCGTGAGTAGCCCCGCCCCGGTCTTGGCGAGCGTGCTGTCTCCGAGTGTCGTTGCTGCCGTCCATTCTGCGATTCGGCCAGGGGTGCCCGACCCGCCAACCGACCCGCCCGATGCCGCCATTGTGATCCAGGCTGCGCCGTTCCAGGCATAGATCGTATTCGTGTCTGTTTCCAGCCACTGTGTCCAGGTGAATAACGGAGTGAAAGCCGCTTTTTCCGCCGCCGTGCCGTAGTATTGGAGCCTGCCGAAAACTGTGTTTGTCATACGCCAAATAGCGCCCTTGTCGCCTCGTAAATGACCGCGAACTCCGCTTTGGGTAGATCGTCTGCCGCCAACCATAACAGACAGGCCCGCCCGTTGAAATAACTGCCGCGGTTGACTCTGCCAATGTCCAGGTTTTCGGTGCTGGCGAAAATACTGGCCGGGATCGCGGTCACGTTGTCAACCCAGGTTCTGTCCACGCAAACAGAGAGCGAGACAGACGGTTCAAAGCGAAAGCCGCAAAAATGCCAGCCGCCGCTTGCCACTGCCGCCGATGTAGCAAAGACGCCGGTGGCCCCGTCTGTGGTTATTTCGGCCACAATTGCGTTCGCCGCACTCCGCACCAGGGCATAGCCCAACTGGTTCCCGGTGCTGTACCACTTGCTGATTAGCCCCTGTTCTGCACCGTTGGCGTCAAAGTAAAACCAACCGCCCAGGCTGAGCGCCCCCGTCACACTCAGCCCCGTTTCGTCGGGTCGGGTGGCATAATCGCTTACGCCGTCAAAGTCGCCGTACTGGACAAGCCCGAAATTGGCGAGCGTCTGCCCGGACAGATACAACATTCTCCCCTCGCCGGACAGGTCATAAATCGTCTCCGCTTCGGTTGCCGAGAACGGCCAAAGCCCGCGCAATGCCGGGAGCGACTGTATCAACGAGATCGCCTGCGCCATGTGAAAATTCGCCTCCCAGCGCCGCTGAAAGACGGTGGCGTTGAGGTCGCTATTTTGATCGTTGTATTTCTGAACTGGCATGGTCTAGCCGCCTTTCCCTGAGAGCGAGAGTTTGGCGAGATACTGTTTCAGCCGTCCGCCACCGCCCGACCCGCGCAATTGCAAGCCCCAGGGCGCGGTGTAAGTGACTTCCTCGATGTAAAGCGCCCGCGGTTCCTGACGTGGGTTGCCCGCTCTAGGGTAGCCGACCATCAAATCCTCGATAAACAACCACTTTCCCGGCACCACGTTCCAGGGCCGAATCCAATTGCCGTTGGCGTCTCGAACTCGCTGTGACGGGTCGCCTAACCGCTGATAATAGCTGTAATCGGTTTCTTGCGCGGCATAAACGGGCCGGCGATTGGCGTAAATCCCAAACGTCCAGGGCAAATCGTTCACGTCACCCAACTCTTTCAGCCCCTGGATAATCGAGCCGCCCATTGTCTGCCGATCTTCCACGCCTTCCAGGGTCAAGTAGGCGTTCTCGCCCACTCCGGTGACGTCGAACCAAAAGCCGTTGGGGTCTGCGGCAAGCACGGCCTTGATCTTGTTGGTGATCGTCTGGAAATTGACGCTGGAATTGGTGTAGACAAACCGGTCAAGAAAAGCGCCGTAGCCCAGCAGCGAGAGCGTGACGCTGGCCTGAGAACCGCCGCCAATCGAAATGTCTTTCGACTGCTGAGGATAGCCGTTTTCCGCCAGGTAGGTGTCGCGGTACTGTTCGGCGTCCGCCTGCTGCACCGTGCCGCCCGATAGAACCGCTTCCAGGATACCAAAGAGCGCCTGAGAGGCGGTGTCCTCTGCAAGCTCCGTTTCGGTAGTCGATCCTGTGACCGGCGGGTAGATTGACGTGTCCAATGGGCTGTAGTTGACTAAGACCCGGTTTGCCACGTCCATCAGCGGGCCGCGCGTGAATACCAGCGCCCCAATCCGCACCTCGACTTGATTGACAAACCCCTCCCAGAGCCTGTCGTTGGCGTCCCCGAAGGCGACAATGTGCCGGCCCATTCCGCTTTCTAACCAGTCGCTCAAATCCACGTCCGAGACGTTGAGCGTCAGTTGCGCCGTGGTGTAGCCGCCGTCAATGCTGATTGAATGCGTCCAGCCGCTTGATATGCTTTCCAAGTTGAACAGGAATAACGCCTCCGGGCTGTAACTGCCCGCCGCAATCGACGGGCGATAAACCGCTATCGTCATGCCTTGCGAACTGTAGTGAGACGGGTCATAAGTCTTGACCGGTGTCTGAGTTTGTGGCGTGACTACTGCCGGAATATGCGCGCTGTCACCCGGATCGCCGCAAAGCTCCGGCCCCGAATTATCAATCGCGTCAACCTCTCCGGTCTCAGGCAGCGCGAACACAAGCGGGCCGCTGTTGTCCGAGGCGTCCGCTTCGGCCCCGACTTCTGGCGACTTCACGGTTGGCCCTAAATTGCCGTAAACGGTTGCGATTGCGTTTGCAAGAATTGAGAAAAGAGTCGGCCCCGAATTATCCGAACTCGCCGCCGCTGTTTCGGGTGTGCCTGCCGCCACGGTTGGGCCGGAATTATCACTTGTCGCGGCCTCTGAGGGTGCGATTTCACCCAAAACGAGCGGGCCCGAATTATCGGTTGTGGAAGCCTCTGTAGACATGCCCTGTATGCCCACCAGCGGGCCTACATTGGGCGTTACTGGCAAAACAGGTACCTGGATACCCCCCGACACAAAAGGCCCCGTGTTGGGGCTTGTGGCGGTTTCCGCTATTTGCGCCTCTCCGCTGACCATTGCCCCTGCGTTGGGGGTAGCGTCC
>Ga0209319_1000205_pt1 | contig 97276 bp, 82 predicted proteins | sample RifGroE2_FD_184000 | JGI IMG/M metagenome (GOLD analysis project Ga0209319, IMG submission 184000) | Groundwater microbial communities from Rifle, Colorado - Groundwater E2 (SPAdes) (version 2) | ecosystem: Environmental > Aquatic > Deep subsurface > Groundwater | place: Rifle, Colorado, United... | reverse complement strand
TGGTTGCCGGTTGCGATGGGGCAAAACCCGGACGAAACTATTACACAGAATTTGTCGAGCAAGTGCCGAAAGATTGCGTGGTATTAACTTTAGCGTGCGGCAAGTTTCGATTTTTTGATCAACAACTAGGTGAAATCGACGGTATTCCACGTTTGCTCGATATTGGTCAGTGTAATGATGCCTATTCAGCGATTCAAATTGCGGTCGCTTTAGCCAAGGCATTTGGAGTGGGGATTAATGAATTACCACTTTCATTTGTGTTGTCATGGTATGAACAAAAGGCGGTCGTGATTTTATTAACCCTATTATCGCTTGGCATTCATTTAGGACCTTCTTTGCCGGCATTTTTATCGCCCGCCATATTAAAATTTCTGATTGAGAAATTTAATATTCAGCCGATCACAACGCCGGAACAAGATCTCAAAGCGATTTTGGATTGATATTTCTTATTGTCCTCGAAACAACAGGGTTTGAATTTCAGCTGCCCTGGCGGCTATGCTGCTCTTAGCCGCGTGTGATACGACTGGTACAGTTTCTCCCGCAGGGTGTTTTGACGCAGCAGCAGCAAAGAAGGTAGGACCTGTTGCGGTAAATCGAGCGGAAGCTCCACCTGCTGTTGTCATTTTTGCTGATAGAGCGGCACCTGGCGGGAGAGTAGCAGATAATGAAGCATTTCCGATAAAACCGCTAACGCATGTTACTGGGTGATGTGGTTTTTTCGCGATTTTTGGCATATATCGCAGCATTTCTCCCTCACAGGCCTCAATGCTCGTGACTTTACTTGGTGTTATTGTAAGTGCTTTCCACAGTGCAATCACGTTACTTTGTGTTACTTGCTGTGTGTTTTGAAGCCAGTTTAAGTAATACGCATAAAAGTTGTCTTGTTGCTTTGTGTCCGCGCTTTTTGGAATGTTATCTTTCAATAGTTGCCTATTTATTTTAGGAAGGTGTTGGTTGGTAAAGTAATTGTCTAAAGCATCTAACTGCGCAACAGTTTTTGGAAAGTTCGATAACATGATTTTTTTCCTATTGTTTATTATTATGTTGTATTGTTCTGCAACAAAGATAGACCATGATTCTTAAGAATAGCTTAAGAGAATATTTCTTTTTTGATATTTTTTATAAAAAAATGAATTATGGGGGCGTGTTGATCAGAGCATCTTATTTTTACGGAATGATGAGATCGATATTACGGTTTGAACGCGAGATAAATAGCAAACACTATCGCCAAACCCATTAAAACGCCGTTTAATTCTCGTATTTTTCCGCATAATAGCTTGATTACGACGTAACTGATAAATCCAAATCCGACACCCAGCGCAATAGAATAGGTTAGTGGGATTAAGATAAGTGTCATCACACTGGGGATTGTTTCGGTGAGGTCGTCCCAATGAATTTCAGTGACTTGTTTGATCATTAAACAAGCGACAAATAATAATGCCGGTGCGGTGGCGTAAGCGGGGATTGTTTTGGCGAGCGGTGAGAGAAATAAGGTCAACAAAAACAAAATACCCACAATTACGGCCGTCAATCCTGTTCTTCCACCCGCTCGAATGCCGGTTGCGCTTTCAAGGTACGGCGTGGTTGTTGAAGTGCCCAATAACGCCCCTAGAATAGTGGCGATGCTATCAACCAGCATACCGTGAGATATTTTACGCGCATATTCCGGACGGTCTTTTAAATCGGATTGTTGTAATAAGCCAACAAAGGTTCCTGTGCTGTCGAAAAATGAGATGAGGAAAAAAGTAAAAATAACCATAAAACCTTCTTGATGGAAGGTGCTTGCGAGATCAAGTTTCATAAACGTCGGTAACATACTGGGTGGCATCGATACAATGCCGTGGTATTGACTGACTTTACATAAAATTCCCAGACAGGTTGTAATCAAGATACCAATCATCATGGCGCCGGGGATATTGAAGCGCTCTAAAGCGACAATTAAATAAAAGCATAAAAAAAAGAGTAGAGCGGGTAAAGCGGTGATGTTGCCTAAGGTGGCGAAGGTAACCGAGTCTGCGACTAAAATTCCTCCGCTTTGCAAAGCAATGATGGCGAGAAATAAGCCTAGCCCAGCCGAGATAGCGGCGATGAGCGAATGCGGAATCGCTTCAATGACCCGCTGTCGACATTGAGATAACGTGGCTAGTAAAAATAAAATGCCCGCCACAAAAACCAAACCTAATGCGCTTTGCCATGAAAAGCCCATGTGTTTGACGATGATATAAGAAAAATAAGCGTTCAAGCCCATGCCGGAGGCAACGGCGATAGGATAATTCACGAGTAGGCCCATCAGCAAGCTACCTGCCGCAGCGATTAAGCAAGTGGCGACAAAGGTGCTGCCGACGTCCATGCCAGAGGCTTGTAAAATGGCTGGATTGATGACAACGATATAAACCATTGTTAAAAACGTGGTTACTCCCCCGATTAACTCTTTTTGCGGGGTAGTATGATTTTCTGTTAAATGAAAATGGCGATCGAGAAAACGATGTATCATTAATGTGCTTCTCATGGTAAAACGAGCGTGAATTATCTGATTTTTCAGATAAAAAGGGTAGCTATAAATAAATTTGCAGGAATAAAAATTAGTCACTACAATAGCGAAGCGTCTAATAAAAATGAAGGATCTGATGCGATGAGAATACTGCTAGTGGAAGATGATGAATTGTTGGGGCAGGCGGTTTGTCACGGATTAAGACATTTTGGTTATGTGGCTGATTGGGTCAAGGATGGGTTAGCCGCAGATAACGCCACTCGTCATGAAAGATTTGATGCCATTATTTTAGATATCGGATTGCCCAAGCTGGATGGCTATGCCGTGTTAGAACGGCTTAGAAATCGAGGGATCAATACGCCTGTTTTGATTTTAACGGCGAGGGAAACTGTAGGTGATCGCATTAAAGGATTGGATTTAGGCGCAGACGATTATCTCATTAAACCATTTGATTTAAACGAATTGGGCGCTCGTCTTCGGGCGCTGATTCGGCGTGTTTCTGATCGAACAACCCCATTGATTGTTTATGGTGATCTTGCGTTGGATCAAACGACGCGTACGCTCACCTATCGGGGCGAGTTGATTAGTCTCCCTCGGCGCGAATTTCTTTTGTTGCAAATATTGCTCGAAAATATGGGAAAAGTGCTTTCGCGAGATCATCTGATGCAAACGTTATATGGATGGGAAGAAAATGTGGATAGCAATACGTTAGAAGTTCACGTCCATGGACTTCGTAAACGGTTTGGTAATGATTTTATTCGTACGATTCGAGGGGTTGGGTATTTGATCGAAAAGATAGAAAAATAAAACTATGATCCAATCGATTAGAAAATTTTTATTGTGCTATTTGTTGATCGGTGTTGCGGTCATTTTTATTATTATCGCTGGCGGCGTTTTTTTTTGCGATACCTGTATTTTTAAAGAAATCGTATTGACGTTCACATCGAAAGACGGTCAAGCAGCGCAATCATTCTTCGGATTTTCATTTGAGCAGCTGTTTTTTTTCTCTCATGCCCTGATTTTATTGATTACCTATTGCTTGCTGACACTGGGCGTTTATTGGGTTGTTCAAAAAGTGATTGCGCCTTTGAAAAAAATAGAACAGGAAGTAGCGGGCCGATCGGCAATCGCTTTTAATCCTATTTCAACCGCACATGTCCCCATTGAGATTATTCGATTGATTAAGGAGCTCAATTCATTATTTTATCGCTTACAGCAAGAGTTTGAACGTAATCAACATTTTTCCTCAGATGCAGCACATGAGCTGCGTACACCCTTGGCGGCGTTAAAAGTGCAAGCGCAGTTAATGTCTTTAGCTAAAACAGATGGCGAGCGTCAAGAGATCGTAAAAAACATTATCAAAGGGGTTGATCGCTGTACTCATTTGATTCAGCAGTTATTGATTTTGAGCCGTTTGGGACAAACAAGCGCATTGCAAGAAATGCAATCGTTGGATCTTTGGCGAGTTTCTGTCGAAGTGATTGCTCAACTGGTTCCGGCCGCGTTGGAAAAACATATTGAAATTGGACTGGATCCTCAGGATGCAGGTACTGCCATGATTACGGCGGATGAAACGATGTTGGGTATTTTATTGCGTAATTTGATTGATAATGCAATTCGTTATACGCCTGATTATGGATCGGTTATTGTCAGAATTTCAAATGAACCGCAACAAGTGGTTTTACGTATTATCGACTCAGGGCCGGGTATTCCGAAGGAGCAACGTGAAAGAGTATTTGAGCGTTTTTATCGGATTTTAGGCTCTCAAACGGCAGGGAGCGGATTGGGATTATCGATCGTGCAAAAAATTGCTTCTTTACATTATGCGAAAATTAATCTGAAAGAAGTGACGTCAGGATCAGGATTGGAGGTAGAAATTATTTTCCCCAAGTATTGTGTTTGTGAGCGCCGCGGATTGAATATCGAGAATTAAGGTGCGCAGCCGTGTTGCTGCGCGACCGTTGTATTTTTTAATGCAAGGTGATGTTCATTTATTTAACGACATCCCCATAAACGATCTCCCGCATCACCTAATCCGGGTAAGATATAGCCGTGTTCATTTAATTGCCGATCAAGACTGACGGTATAAATTTGAATATCGGGATGCACTTCAAAAACTTTTTTGACGCCTTCTGGTGCTGCGACTAAACAAAGAAACGTAATTGATTTGATCCCATATTGTTTTAATAAAGAGATTGCTGCACAAGCGGTTCCACCGGTTGCTAACATCGGATCGCAGACGAAACAATGCGCGGTTTTAGCGTTTTTCGGCATTTTGAAATAATAATTTTTAGGCGCTAATGTTTTTTCATCGCGATAAAAACCAATATGGCCCACAGTAGCCATGGGTAAAAATTCTAATAATCCTTCAGCCATTCCTAAACCAGCGCGCAAAATAGGGACAATCAAAAAATCATGATCTTCTAAGTCAGGGGCATCGAAGGTTTCCAACGGCGTTTCAATTTGACGTTTTGTTAGCGGCAGGTTGCGTGTTGCTTCATAAGCCAATAAATGAGCGATTTCATTGACCAATTCATTGAATGTTTTGTGCCCCGTTGCTTGTTCTCGCAAAAGCGTTAATTTGTACTGTATAACGGGATGTGTGATTTCGAGTAGATTGGGGTGATTGGCATGAAGTGCATAAGGCATGTTTATTTCTCCTCGATATGGGTGATTAAGTGGATGGATGGTATCAATTTTTAAGGAGATGCACCACTTTTTATTCCCGAACCCTGGTTTGGCTTTGCGTTTTTTATCCTGAATTCAGGATATTTACGTTTCCTTAAATCAGGATCAGAATAATTTAATCTGAATTGAGTGGTGTTTTTTGTTCAAATTCGCAAAGATCGCAGATAAAGCATCCCGGACAATTCGGTTTTTTTGCCTTGCAGATATATCGACCATGCAGTACTAACCAATGAGCAGCAAATTGTTTAAATTCATCGGGAACGACTTGCATCAATTTTTCCTCGACGAGCTTAACGTTTTTGCCTTCAGCGATTTTCGTGCGATTAGCTACACGAAACACGTGCGTATCGACGGCGATGACGGGCTCGTGAAAAATAGTATTTAAAAATACATTCGCTGATTTTCGCCCGACGCCCGGTAAAGTTTCTAACGTTTCACGCGCTCGTGGGATTTTAGAATCGTATTGTTCGATTAAAATAGTGCAGAGCTTTAAGATATTTTTTGCTTTGGTATTATAAAGGCCAATCGTTTGAATATATTTTTTTAATCCGGTTTCGCCGAGTGCTTGTATTTTCTCAGGCGTATTGGCAGTGGCAAAGAGTTTTTCGGTTGCGCGATTGACCCCTTTATCCGTTGCTTGGGCGGATAAAATAATTGCCACGAGTAACTCAAAAGGTGTTTGATAATTTAATTCTACTTTCGGTTCGGGATTGTTTTTTTTAAAGCGAGTAAAAATCTCGTGAATTTTTTTGGCGTTCATACGTGATTTTTTTCCGCTTCTTTTAACGTTTCAATCGTTGTGGGATCAATACGCTGCATGAGGGGCACAAATACATGAATCGGATGATTAAGTAAAAGTGTGTTGACGTCATTCCAAGCGAGCGGTGCAATATTAAGAAACGCTTCAGTTTTGACAGCGATTTCCGGCAAGATCGGTTTCAAATAAATTATCATCAGGCGGAATAAATTTAAACCCATCGTGCACACGGCGTGTGTCTTTGATGCTGTCGCAGGATCCTTGATTGTGACCCAGGGTTTTTTTTCGTCAATGTATTGATTAGCGCGATCGGCCAATTGCATAATAAGTCGTATGGCTTGTGCGAATTCTCGTTCTTCATAATAAGTGGCAATCGTTGAACTGGCTGCTTTGAACTCATCGATTAATTTTTCGTTTTCGCATACATCGGATAGGCGATTGTCAAAATGTTTTTGAATAAAGCCGGCGCAACGGCTTGCTAAATTCACCACTTTTCCGACTAAATCCGCATTAATTTTTAGGCGAAAATCCTCGAAATTGAGGTCAATGTCTTCGATACGACTGGTGAGCTTGGAGGCGGCATAGTAACGGAAATATTCCGGATGCAAATGATCGAGATACGTTTGTGCCTTGATGAAGGTGCCGCGCGATTTAGACATTTTTTGCCCATCGATTGTTAGAAATCCATGGATCGAAATTTTCGTTGGCGTTTTTAATTCGGCGCTCATTAAAACAGCGGGCCAGAAAAGTGTGTGAAAATACATAATGTCTTTGCCGATAAAATGATAGAGCTCAATGTTAGAATGAGGATCGAGATAATCATCAAAATCAGTTTTACCGGTGAGTTGGCACCAGTGTTTTAAAATAGAAAAATAGCCAATGGGCGCATCAAACCAGACATAAAAATATTTGTCGTTTGTTTCGGGGATTTTAAAACCAAAATAAGGCGCATCTCGGGAAATATCCCAATCTTGCAATCCAGCCTCGAACCATTCGTTCAATTTATTGATTGCTTCGACAGGCAAGTGATTTTCAGTCGACCATTGTTTGAGCTTGGATTCATAATGACTTAGTCTGAAAAAATAGTGTTCTGACGTGCGTGTAACAGGTGTTTGTCCGGATAAAGCCGAAACAGGGTTTTTTAATTCCATGGGGGAGTAAGTAGCACTGCACACTTCACAGCTATCGCCATATTGATCTTTTGCGCCGCACTTCGGGCACTCTCCTTTTACATAGCGGTCCGGTAAAAATATTTTTTTAATGGGATCGTACGCTTGTTCGATAGTGCGTTTGAGGATATCGCCTTGCTGTTGGAGGCGCGCATAAATCATTTCAGCGAGCGCTTTGTTTTCTTCGGAATGCGTTGTGTAAAAATGATTGAGATCAATCAAAAAATCTCGACAAATTTTTTGTTGTTCAGCTTGAATGGCCTCGATAAAGGCGACAGGGTCTTTGTTTTCTTGTTCGGCACGAATCATGATCGGCGTGCCGTGACCATCACTGCCGCCGATATAAACGCAATCATGTCCGTTCATTTTTTGAAAACGAGACCAAATGTCTGCTTGAACGTAACCAATTAGATGGCCTAAATGCAGTGTGTTGTTGGCGTAGGTTAAAGCATTTGTGACGAGTATTTTTCTTCTAGGCTTAGGCGACGAAAAGCGATCTGACGTATTAAAAACTTGCTCGCAATCCTCATTTATTGTTTTATAAACGCCGGTTGCTTGTTCGTTTTTGTCGCGCATCTCATCTTTTTGCATAAGCCTAGTTTTTGTCATAAAGTGAATTCCTGTATTGTCACTATTGTGTGCTACGGATCGAGAACCGAAGCCTAAAGCATTATGTTTTTTTCGTCAAACGAAATACCACGCACGGGCGATGGCCAATTTTTCCTTGCATGAGGAGAATGACTGAGGGATTTTTTTTAAGTGAATGATAGACGTCGAGCGTTGTGATGAAATAAGCGGGTTTTGAGTAATGCCATAGGGCTTGCTCATTTTGAATGAAGAGAGGTTGAATAGATTGATCGGCATTTACCGCAAATTTAATATCTTCTGCGTCAGGCCCGATTTGATAAAATACCAGAGAGGCAGGCGTTTTTTGTTGTAATGCTAACACGGCTTGTACAAAGGGTTTTGTCTTTTCGAGCTGATAGTTGATGGGTGTGAGTACGGCGATATTTAAAAAAAGGAGCGTTAAAACAGCTATCAAAGTGATTTGTTTTTCTTTCTGACTGGATGAATGTGTAGAAAATAAAATAAAGAGCGAGCCGACAGAAAGTGAGGCTGTGCCGATCATGGCGATTGAATACATAGACGCGTATAGAGGAAAAAGCAAAAATAGTCCGGCTGTCAGGATAAAACAGCTGAGTAAAGGGAACAGATAAAAGCAAGTAATTAGAATCGCCTTAATGATTTGTAGGAATTTTTTAGAGGCAATGAATACATAAGCAGCGATTAATGCGATGGGAGGAAGGATCGGTAAAATATAACGTGCTTTTTTTGCACCTGGAATGGACATGCCGAGCATAATGATCAAGAACCAGATCACAAAGTCGCGCAGTAATTTCTCTTGATCTGAAGTGGGCCGGGCTATTTTTTTGATGAGAGAGAGCATGACAATCAGGGCGACAGGATAAGCTAAAGCATAGTCAGTAAGGCTCGCATGCCAATAATAAAAGAAGTGACTACTGGCTTGAGCGCTGGTCATACGTCCCAGTGCTTCAAAATCGATGACTTGTTTAACAAACGCATATCCCCCTTGATGATAAGCGGCCGCTAACAGCAAGCCGGAGCATATGAGTAATACAGTGAAACTTAATAGACCAAAACAAAAAAAGCGCCTGAATTGTTGCTGAAAGAGATAAAAACCGCATAAAACAGTGGCGGGTATGACGAGCCCAATCGGGCCGCGTAAAGCAAACCCTAAAACCAATAGCAAAGGAATTCCTACTAATGATTTTGCTGAATGGTTGTTTTGATTAGTGTAAGCCAAATAAAAAATACCGGTTGTGATGAAGGATACATATTGATCAGGTGAAATAGTGCGTGATTTGTCGATAAAAATTTGTGTGAGTAAAGCAAAACAAACGCCATAAAAGCCCATGGAAGAGGAAAAACGTGAACCTAATCGATAAATCAAGACCAGGATTCCTGCAGAAGTTAATGCAGTGGGTAAAATCGCTGAAAAGGGGGTCACGTTACCGAATAATAACGAGATGCCATAGATGAATAGGGTGGGTAATGCTGGATAATCGGGATAAGGACCTTGATAAGTGGTCGGAAAAAATGTGATGCCGTGCCGAAACATTTCTTGGGCAAACAGCGCAAAACGAGTTTCGAAGGCGATAAATTCTGGGTTTAAGCCTATCGTAAAAGCCAATGTGCCCACGATAAAAATGAGCCATGAATTTCTGTTGAGTGAGTGGTTGTTTGTGAACATAATTCCTCGGCAAAAAATAACCCTATACATATAGCATTTTTTCTAATAAATTTATACGAGTTTTATGAGTATTGAGTATTGAGTATTGAGGAAAGGAGTCACTACGCGACGGTTTTGATTCTGGGCCCCGCGATCAAAAAGTCACGATTTTTGTTGAGGGATGACGGGCAGCGGAAACGCAGAGCGATTTTCATTAAGGAGAAAATAGTCAATGAGCATTAAATCTGATCGCTGGATTCGTGAAATGGCCATCGAGCACCGCATGATCGAACCTTTCGAGCCGAATCAAACGAGAGCTCTAAATGGTCAAAAAATCGTTTCATTTGGTACGTCCAGTTATGGTTATGATGTGCGTTGTGCCGATGAATTTAAAATTTTTACGAATATCAATTCGTCTGTCGTTGATCCGAAGCAGTTTGATGAAAAAAGTTTTGTGGATGTTCGATCGGATGTTTGTATTATTCCACCTAATTCATTTGCGCTCGCAAGAACGGTTGAATATTTTCGAATCCCACGCAATGTATTGTGTATTTGTTTAGGAAAGTCGACTTATGCACGTTGTGGAATTATCGTCAATGTAACGCCGCTCGAACCCGAGTGGGAAGGCCATGTGACTTTGGAGTTTTCTAATACGACGAACTTACCTGCAAAAATTTATGCCAACGAAGGAATTGCTCAATTATTATTTTTAGAGTCCGATGAAATCTGTGCTGTTTCGTATAAAGATCGAGGGGGTAAATATCAGGGGCAAGTTGGCGTTACCTTGCCGCGATAGCATTGGGGGGCGATTAAAACCGATAGTTTTGTTGTCAGCCCCCTCACGGCTTCGATCCGCAGGGGGTGAACGACAATCCGTCCGTCTTTTAAATCATGGCGCGTTTTGGATTGGTATAAAGAACGATTTTTTTCTGCTATTCATCCTGGTTATCGAAGCTTGGGTCACCGGCTTTTTTAATGGACGACTGTGTGTTTTTCGTGACGCGTTCTTTTAAATTTTTCCCCGCTTTGAAATGAACAGCATATTTAGGCGTTGTTTTAAATTTAGTTCCTTTTTTTGGATTATGCGCTGAGCGAGAAGGGCGATAATGTAAACTGAAATTTCCAAAATCGCGAATTTCAATTCGGCCACCTGCCGTTAAATGAGTGATCATTTTATTTAGGATTTCATTGACGCATGCTGACATAACATGCTCGGGCAATTGATGTTGTTTTTGACTGAGCCGTGAAACTAATTGTTGTTTGATCATGATCTCTCCTCCGGTTTTATGAGCGAATCCTATCATCACTTTTCGTTACAAGCAAAACATTTTGTCCAAATTTTGATCACGAAAATAATTTGTTAAAATTGAGCGAGCGTCATGTTGGAAAATAATAATATTAAGGTTGCGTTTTTTCAGCGTGTCGAGCCATGATCGATTATTGCATTTAACACAGTGCTTTAATTTAACTTGAGAATTGCTGATTATCTGCTTGCGCCGGATGAGTGTTTTGGGTATAGTGCGCGCTTCGATGAGCAACAAGAATAAATCGCGGGGTGGAGCAGTCTGGCAGCTCGTCGGGCTCATAACCCGAAGGTCGTAGGTTCAAATCCTGCCCCCGCTACCAATGAAATGAACCCCTTTTTAGGGGTTTTTTATTATATAGATATAGCGAATATTTTTGCGAAATAATTTTGGATGATAGGTGCGATGGACAAAAGAGCAGCGGCGTTAACCGCATTGATTCAACCAACCATTACAGCCATGGGCTATGAATTTATCGGCTTGGATTATTTGCCGCAAGGCCGCTATGCGTTATTACGTATTTACGTGGATAAAGCGCAAGGGATTCTGGTGGATGATTGTAGTCGCATTAGTCAGCAAGTGAGCGCTTTACTCGATGTGGAAAATCCCATCGCTACTTCCTACACATTGGAAGTTTCCTCACCTGGTATTGAGAGGCCTTTATTTACATTGGATCAATTCAAACGCTGCTTGAACGAAAAAATCGTTGTGCGATTAAAAGCGCCTTTAGAAGGGCAGCGAAATTTTCAGGGTATTTTGGTTGATGTTTCGGATTGTATAATCCTGTTGCAGTGTGAAGATAAAACCGTTACATTGCCATTTGATTTGGTTTCAAAAGCACATAAAGCAGGAGAAACCTCGTCGTTATAAAGATGAGGTTACCCATTTAATTTGATCGTGTCGTTTGAATTAAATTTGGGCTTAGGCGAAAAAATGAGAAGCGAGTTTTTAACAAAGCGGATCGTTTTCAACTAAGTCCAGTTAAATGTTAACTGAGAGAGAGGCAGTAGATTAACTATGAGTCGACAAATTTTAGATGTAGCAAAAGCCGTTTCTTGCGAAATGCAAGTTTCCGATGACGTCATTTTTGAAGCGATAGAAGCCGCTTTAGAAAGTGCCATACGAAAACGTCATTTTAAAGATATTGATGTTAAAGTGCGTATCGATCGCAAAACGGGGGATTATAAAACCTATCGTTGTTGGACCGTTCTCGATGAAAAACAACCGGATTTTCAAGAGATATTTAACGCGGATCGTCACTTGACTTTGCTGCAAGCGAAAGAAAAAGATGAAGCGCTTAAAGTGGGTGATGTGATTGAAGAATTAATGGCATCGGAAGATATTGGTCGAATTGGGGTGCAAACCGCCAAACAGGTTATTTTGCAAAAAGTTCGAGAAGCGAAACGGGCTCAAGTAGCCAATGCTTATCGGGATAAAGTCGGGCAATTAATTCATGGCGTCGTCAAACGGGTCGCCCGAGAAGGTATTGCCTTGGACTTAGGTGATAATGCGGAAGTTTTTATTCCTCGTTCAGAGATGATTCCTGGTGAAATGGTGCATGTCAACGATCGCTTGCGAGCCTACTTATCCGAAATAAAAACAGATAGCCGAGGGCCGCAATTAATGGCTTCTCGTTCTCGTGAAGAAGTGTTGAAAGAATTATTAACTATCGAAGTGCCGGAAATTGGAGATGGGGTGATTGAAATTAAAGCGCTGGCGCGTGATCCAGGATTGCGATCTAAAGTTTCTGTCAAAACGAATGATGGGCGGATTGATCCGATCGGGGCTTGTGTAGGTATGAGAGGTTCTCGAATCCAGGTGATTTCTAATGAACTGAATGGCGAGCGTATTGACATTATTTTATGGGATGATAATCCGGCCCAATTAGTCATTAACGCGATGACCCCGGCAGAAGTGGCCTCTATTGTGATGGATGAAGATTCACATACCATGGACATCGCCGTAGAAGAAAGTCAACTTTCCCAAGCGATTGGGCGCAATGGTCAAAACGTACGGCTAGCCAGCCAATTGACCGGCTGGAAATTAAATGTCATGTCGCTGCAAGATGCTGAAAACAAACAACAAGTTGAGACCGAAAAGTTCCAGCAATTGTTTATGGAAAAATTAGATGTTGATGCAGAAGTTGCCCTGATTTTAGTGCGAGAAGGATTTACAAGTATTGAAGAAATTGCTTATATTCCTAAACAAGAGTTATTGAATGTAGCTGAATTTGATGACGGGATTATTGAGGCGTTGCGTCAGCGGGCGAAAACGGCTTTAGAGAATGAAAAGAATCATCCATCACCGGCAGAAGATTTATTGAATTTAGCCGGTATGAATCGTGAATTGGCCTACACATTAGCGGCGGCAGGCATCAAGACTAGAGAAGAGCTGGCTGAACAGTCAGTGGATGAATTGATTGAAGTCAAAGGCGTGACAACAGAACGTGCGAGAGAACTCATCATGGCAGCACGCGCACATTGGTTTAATGAAGAGTGAAAGATGCGGGAAATGACTTAGTTTTCTGCGGGGGCTTATTAGTATGACAAATAAAATGACTGTCGATGAATTGGCGAAAGAATTAAGTCTTTCATCAGAGGAATTGCTCAAGCATTTTCAGGCGGCCAATATGCGGATTAAATCCGCAGATCAAGAGATATCCGACATCCAGAAAAAGAAAATTGTTGGTTATTTGCAAGAGCAATCGCCAGCATCTTCTGTCTCAACGCTTGCAGAACCGCAAACCGCCGCAAAAAAACTTACGATTAAAAAAACTACTGAAGAAGCCATCATGCCATCACCAGCCGAAGATACATTGTCCTTGAAAAAAATAGATCCGTCGAAAATCACCTTAACGCGAAAATCTGTGAGTCAGTTAACCGTGACAGGATTACAAAGTCGTAGTAATAAAAAAACCGTTAATGTTGAGGTGCGTAAAAAACATACTTATGTTAAGCGTAGCTTGATTGTCGAACAAGAGAAAGTTAAACAAATAGAAGAACTGAAACGTTTAGAGGAAATGAATCCCAAAGTCGTGGAAGAATTCGTGCATCCTGCAGAAGGTTTTACGGCAGAAGAGGCAATATCGGATCAAGGCGAAAAAGCCACGGTAGCGGAGATGATACTATCAGAACAAGCGGTGGCCACCTTGCCGGTTGAAGCGGTAGAAGGCAGCGCGCCTAAAACGCCTCGTTTTGCAGGCACAGAAGAAGAGAAAGAGCGAGAGAAAAGTAAAAAACGTGTCAAGACTCGCTTAGTTGAAAAAGAGCGCGGCGGTAAAAAAATTGATATTAGAAATTTGGCATTAGATGAAGAAGATGCTGATGTGGTTGAAGAAGTGCCGTTTTTTGAAAAAGACCATTCTCGTAAAGCGTTGAAGGTTATGAAAAAAACGGCTGATGTTAAAATTACCCGTCAGGCATTTGAAAAGCCAGTGATCCCGACAGTTCATGAAGTTTCTATCCCGGAAATGGTGACGGTCGCTGAGTTAGCACAGCAAATGTCTGTTAAAGCGACTGAAGTGATTAAAGTTTTGATGAAACTGGGTCTCATGGCAACGATTAACCAACCGATCGATCAAGAGACAGCTCTTTTGGTTGTCGAAGAAATGGGACATAAAGCCAAGGTGATTAAAGAAAATGCAGTTGAAGCGGCCTTTCTCGAACGTTTTTCTGCGCACGAAGCAGAAAAAATTGCTCGTCCGCCAGTGGTCACCATTATGGGCCACGTTGATCATGGAAAGACATCCTTATTAGATTATATCCGTCGTACAAAAGTCGCAGCGGGAGAAGCAGGTGGTATTACACAGCATATTGGCGCTTATCACGTAGAAACCAATCGGGGCGTTGTTACATTTTTAGATACCCCGGGTCATGAGGCGTTCACGGCGATGCGTGCACGCGGCGCAAAAGCAACCGATATTGTTATTTTAGTGGTTGCAGCGGATGATGGCGTGATGCCACAAACGATCGAGGCGATTCAACATGCGAAAGCGGCTAATGTACCAATTATTGTTGCGGTGAATAAAATTGATAAACCCGAAGCAGATCCAGAGCGTGTTAAAACCGAACTGACTCAACACGATGTTATTCCTGAAGAATGGGGCGGTCATTCCATGTTTGTTAATATTTCAGCGAAAACAGGACAGGGTGTTGACGCTTTGCTGGAATCTATTTTATTGCAAGCGGAAGTGATGGAATTAAAAGCGGTTAAAGAAGCGCCGGCACGGGGTATCGTTGTTGAGTCTCGTGTCGATAAAGGACGCGGTCCGATTGCAACGATTTTAGTTCAAGAAGGGACATTGCATCGAGGAGATGTTGTGTTGGCAGGCTTAGAATATGGGCGTGTTCGTGCGATGCTCAATGAAGCAGGACATAAGGCAACAGAAGCCGGCCCTTCAATTCCAGTGGAAATTTTAGGATTATCTAACGTTCCTAATGCAGGCGATGAATTTTTTGTGGTGGAAGATGAGCGTAAAGCGCGTGAAATTGCTTTATTTAGACAAGGTAAATATCGAGAGACGCGACTATCCAAAGAACAAGCGGTCAAATTAGAAAATATATTCGAAAATTTATCGAAAGGGACTGCGATGAATTTGAATATTATTTTAAAAACAGATGTACAAGGTTCTTTAGAAGCGTTGTCGGATGCGTTATTAAAACTGTCAACGGAAAAAGCCACCGTAAAGATTGTTTCTCGCGGAATTGGTGCCATTACAGAATCGGATGTGAATTTAGCCATTGCGTCTAAAGCGATTATTTTTGGATTTAATGTGCGCGCTGATCATGCGGCTAAGCAGCTAATTGAGAAAGAAGGTGTGGATATTCATTATCATAGCATTATTTATAATGTGATTGATGAAGTGCGCAGCGCGATGACCGGCTTATTAGCACCTGAATTTAAAGAGCAAATTTTAGGATTAGCTGAAGTGCGAGATGTATTTCGTTCGCCAAAATTTGGTTCAATCGCTGGATGTATGGTCACGGAAGGGCTTATTAAGCGTGGTAAACCTGTGCGTGTACTACGAAACAATGTGGTTATCTATCAAGGTGAACTTGACTCACTCCGACGATTTAAAGACGATGCCAGTGAAGTGCGTCAAGGCATGGAATGTGGTATTGGTATTAAAAATTATAATGAAGTCAAAGTGGGCGATCAGATTGAAAATTACGAGCGCATTGAAGTGAAGGCGGTGTTATAGAGGATTGAGAGGGATATTAGAAAGCCCTGATTATTTTGTGTCATCCCGCGGCAACGACCGCGGGATCCAGTAAATAGAATTCAGATAGAATCTCAAATAATTATAAAAATCATCGCGAAGCGATTCGTTCGCTCAAGCGGAGATAAAGTTGAAAAGAAGTTTTGTAAAGGTCATTTGCGTATTCTATTGAACGTCGTATTTTATAGGGGAAATTGACATGCCCAAAGAGTTTAGTCGTATTACGCGTGTTGAATCGCTTGTTCGGGATACGATTGCTAATTTAATTGAATTTGAATTGCATCACGCTAAAGTCGGCATGGTGACTGTGACGCAAGTGAAAGTATCGAGAGACTTATCCTACGCTAAAATTTATGTAATTCCGCGCGATGAATCGCGGACAAAAGAAATTCTTGATTTATTGAATCGTCTGGCGGGGCGATTCCAACATCAGTTAGCGCAACAAATTCGATTGCGTCGCGCGCCTAAAGTGCATTTTTATTTTGATGAGGTGTGGCAGAAAGGCCTCAATATTTCAACATTGCTAAATAAATCTCATGATGCAAACATTTCCGAAACGTGAACGACGTGAAGTCGACGGCATTCTCATTTTAGATAAACCAATCGGTATGTCTTCGAATCAAGCCTTGCAAAAAGTGAAATGGTTATTTCAAGCTAAAAAAGCAGGACATACGGGTAGTTTAGATGTCTTGGCGACGGGTTTATTGCCTATTTGCTTTGGTCGATCGACTAAGTTATCGCAATCCTTGTTAGATTCAGATAAACATTATGTGGCGGTAGCTCAATTAGGTGGGCGCACTAAGACAGGTGATGCAGAAGGCGAAGTTATCGATAGAAGACCTGTCAATGTCACAGAAGATCAATTGCAGCGTGTACTTGAAAAATTTCACGGAGACGTTGTGCAAATTCCGCCGATGTATTCCGCATTGAAATTTCATGGAAAGCCATTATATCAATTAGCACGACAAGGGATTGAAATCGAACGAAAACCGAGAACGATAAAAATTTATTCGTTGAATATGATTTCTTCGACTACCACGCCATCTCCCATGATCAAATTACGGGATGATGCTTTTGAGATGGCGGGATCTACTATCTCCTGTCATCCTGAGGGATCCAACGCTCCGTCATCCCGCGACTTGGTCGCGGGATCCAGTAACTGTATTACATTAGATGTTCGTTGTAGCAAAGGTACTTATATTCGCACCCTCGTTGAAGATATCGGCGAAGCACTCGGGTGCGGCGCTTATACAATTGAACTCCGGCGCCTAGGGGCCGGTCCTTTTGTCGCCGAGCAAATGATTACACTGCCAGCATTAGAGCGTTTAGCACAAGAAGAAGGGTTCGTGGGATTGGATCGACGATTGCTCGCCAGGTAAAAATTCAGGCAGTCTTAATAAATTATGCTATAATTATTCAGGGAGAAAACGTTTGACTTTATTACTGACGCGATGAAAGCCTAATGGTGTTGTCCCACTATCACTGAATAGTTACGTTTTTATTAACTATATAGAGGCATAGAATATGCTCGACAGTTTATCACATTTTATACGTGACCCTCTCAACACCGATAATAGCATTACTTCTACTAGCATAGGAAAATTTCTCTTCGAATTACGTGAAAAATATTTTAAGGGTGCTGCGCCAGAAAGTAAAAAAACATTATATGATCGGATTATTACCGAATTTCAAACAGCATTAAATTCCTGTCCGCTCATTGTTGACAAGGGTGAAATTGGTACTTTAATGGGAAAAGTTACCGAAAAGCTAAAGCAAGATACAGATCAACTGGATCGAGTAACGATCGAGGGACAAGGAACAATAGTAATTCCTTTAATAGAAGTGCTTGCCATGGTAGCGAAAGCTACCATGGATCATGAGGTATTAGATCAAAACAAAACACGGGAACAAGCAGCTAAAGATCGGCAAGATCGTATTTTAACCTTATATAATGCGCTAAAATATTTGACCTCTTCACCTGGAATATGCCATCAAGGGTGGCGTAATGCGATAACCTTAACGCTAAACCGTGTGTGGCCAGGACTCGTAATCATTGAACATTTTGGGTCTTTTCTCGAAGAGGCGGCGAATGAAACGGTAGCTCAGGAAGTCGGAAAATTGCCACGTGCAATACAATTTAAACTTTTCAGAAGCCGATTTATGCCTGACTCTACAGAGTGGGAGAGTTTTTGTGGAACGGACACTCTTAAAATGGTTGTCGTAGATGGACTATGTCATAAAGTATCCGACCATGGAATAAATGTAAAAACAGAATCTTTCGCAAGGGGAAAAATTGATGCTACAGTAGCGGCACTTGCCTATTTACCCCCGCTTACCGAGTTACATCCCCTTGCTTATTGTTTTCCGGATATCCAAGCGCTACAAGCTGGTAATGACGTTACAAAAAACGCTGCAATAACAAAAGCTCAACGAGACATAATGGCTTGTAACGCTTTTGAAGAATTGGCCCAGAAAAGATTAGATGAATTTTTAAAGATAGAGAGAATCTATCAAGACTTCAAAAAATATGAATTTATTGCTTTTAGAACTGCATTTCAGTCCTTATTTGCCGAGCTATCGCAAAAATTTCAGCGTTATTATCAAGGCTTTTCTGACGGTAATTTGCCTGTGAGAACTGAAGATTTTTTTGAAAAAGAAAAAGCGGATTTATCGTGCGCCGTCAAAGCGTTAAATGAAAACCCAGACATCCCTTTTATTCAAGGTTTTTTTACTGATTATTTTTTACCTTCTGATACCCAAAACAAACCTGATTTGATCAGCAGATCAGTTGACCTATTTCCAAAAAATGGTTGCTCTCCAGAAGCATTACAACAGCTCCGTTCTCGGGTCAGCAAGCCAAGCGGCAAGATTGAATTTTCTCCTTATGAAATTAATAAAGTATTAATGCAAGCATTATTTACTTCTCCACTATATTGGACACCAGAATTAGCGCAAATTTTAAACGTAATTATCGATTTATTTGAAAAAAATCGTATACAAATTCATGGCATAGAAACAGCGGCATTAGAAACACTCTATCCGAAAAATTTAATTGAAGAATTAAAAGTATTGTGCCTTGCATATCACAACATTTACCAGTCTGACTCCCCTCTCCCGCAATCTCCATTTGTTTTTTTAACAGACATTAATACATTTCCTATTATCCCCAATCTTGCGGATTTGGAGTCTTCTGGCGACCCGTGGATTCAGACGCTTCATTCTTCCTTGAGAGCACGAGTCGCCGAGTCGCGAAGGAGTGAAAGGAGAGACCATCCCCCTGAACTCAGCTCTGCACAACAACAATCCCTTGCTACGGCGATCACAAATTTAGAGCAATTCAAAAGATTAGCTGTTTTAACCACACAACAACAAACGGCAGTAGTTGCCTTATTTGATGGGGCGCGCTGGGGAAATATAGTACAAAGCATTACTTCCATTGAACAGCTTCAGATGACTAATTTCATATTATTACACTCCCAATTAGGCGAAAAACTTCATAGCGAGGAAGGTCGAAATCGATTACAAGCTATTGCACGAGAGGTTAGTACGCTTGATCAAGTTTTCTTGCGTTTTGATCTATTTACGTGCGTGTTACCGGATGACCAAGAAGTTTATCTAGACGCGCTCATCGAAGATAAGGAAAAATTATCCGGGCTTGCTGAATCAATGCAGCTAGATCACTTACCCGAACTATATAGCGTATCACCAAAAGTAAAAACGGCTTTATTAGACCGGATGAGTCAACGAAAAATTCAAGAAATTATAGAGCAAGGAATAAATGCCCCGACATTTAATCAATTATGCACTGTTATGCTATATGCCCCCCCGGTGCTGAAAGACCCAATCGTGGCGGCCTTATCCACGAACGGTCGCCGAATAGAAGAATTAGCCAACACGATGACTATTTCGGATTTTTTTAGCTCTGGTTTCACTCTCAACGCCCCCTTCTTCCCTGAAGCGTTAAAAACAGTATTCGTAGCGCAGCTACAAAAACCTTCAGTGCTACAAAAAGTAGCTAGTACCATAACCCTGGAAGACTATATGGTTAGATCATTAATAGGACAACCAGAAGCAATAAAAAATCCGCTATTAACCGAATTGACACGTAATGTTGTTTTATTACAAACCATTATTCACAACACTGATTCTTCTCGTTTTGATATTTCGGAAATAGAGAGAGCTAATTTGCCTGCTGAATTAGTCTTTCAAATACGCTTACAGCATAGCATTCTTCTATGTCGTAGAGATGAACCTTGCATCAATTTGATCGACAAGATTATAGTAGACTTTAACTCTTTAAAAATAGCATGCTGCAGTATACCATCCACTCTTTCTCCAGAAGAAGTAACCAAGTTCCTCCATTTGGTTTTTGATAATTTGATGAATAAACAACCGCTACAGGCGTTCATTCCAACGAGTAGAGAACTTGTTGAGCTTTTATTAGCGACTCCATACCGAAGGGAAATACTAGGTGTTTTAAGTCAAAATAGAGTTTCCACGCGTACTAGCAGTGGCGCGTCTGCGCCAGGAGATGAGAAACCTTTGGAAGTGATCGTAAAAAATGATCGTGATGTAATTGCTATTGGGCGTGCATTACAACCCGATCAAGACTTAACTGAAGATAACGCCTTTAAACTAGGCATTGCTGCATGTCCTGGCATTCGCATAGGCCATATCGATGCCGACCGAGTTGTTGCGGAAGAAAGTTCACCGGTTGAGGAGCCCGCACCTACCTCACCAGTAGTGGCATCACTACCCCACGAAATTCCACAGGGTGGTGCAGATTTGCCATTAGCCCCGTTGCTAGGGCAGCATCAGATCAATCAGAAAAAAAAGAGTCTTTTTCAGAAAGCGAAAGAATGGGCACGCAAACATCCGATCCTTGCTATAGGTATAGGTATAGGGGTAATTGCAATGGCTGCGGTTGCCACAACAGGACTGATTGTGGGTGGAGTAGCTCTAGCAGTGTTATTGCCAGTTGTAGCTCCGCTTGCGTTAGGGGCAGTGACGGTTGGAATAGGATTAGTTAAAGCTGGAGCAGGAGCGGTAATGAGTGCAGCACCTGTAGCAGCAGATACTGTTTGTTCTACTGCCAAAGCGGCGGGGACGGTTGCGGTGAGCACAGCACAAATATTAGGCCAAGCGGCATTGACAAGCACTTCCTCGGCGATGACTTCGACGACTCAACTGGCTGGGAACGCGGCTAGTCAGGTTGCTTCTGTTGTTGAAAGTCATCCTGTGGTAGCAGGGCTAACGGCAGCTGGTGCGACGGTAGTAGGTGTGAGCGTAACAGGGGGAATAGCAATGGCGGGGGCGGTGGCAGCAGCAGCGGGTAAAGCCATACATGATGACGTGCAGAAAAAGAGAATGGGTGGGGAACAGGGGGCACCACGTGTTGGTTTGGTGGTTTAATTGGTTGAAATAATTTTGCTATCCCGTGCGGTTGAGTACCAGTCACAATATGGGTTCAATAGCGTGTAGAAATATTACTGCTTGTTTGGCTGAGGCGCTTGGACTCGAACCAAGATTGCTTGAGTCAGAATCAAGAGTGCTGCCATTGCACTACGCCTCAACACGGAATGCATTATACGTTTTTTTTATCGTTTGCCAATATGCTCGTTGCTCGTTGTTGCTAACAGTAATTATTTGGTCCAAGGATTCAAAACGACTTAGAATTTAAAATGGAAATGCGGTGATATCAACGTTCAGAAGGCTCGTCGGGATCAATGCGTTTATTTTTAGCGGAAATATGTCGTGCTTGACGTTCGATATCAATGTATCGATCAGTGATGGCGCTCGAGCTATGTCCGGCATCATCTCTGACATGTTCTCGCGGACGATGTTTCACATCTTCTGAAATGCCGGTGTGACGTAGCCAGTGTACGGTAGCAGACATGAGGGCTTCGGCATCATCTTGAAATCCATCTGCGCGTAATTGTTCGATGGCACGGTCAAAACATTTTTGAACAATGGATCGAATGTGGCGTGTGCTGCTAATGGGGCCTTTGCCGGTTGCTTTGGCAATGAGGGGAGTTGTATCACCTCGGGCGGGTAGCGGAGCAAGACCTAAAGCGAGTCGATATCGTTTTAATGCGTCGAGCATCGAATCGCTGACCGATATATCGCGCTGTTTATTTCCCTTACCGACCGTCGTAAACCACCAATTGCTATCTTGGTCGAGATAAAAATCACCCATTTGCGGAATCCATCGTTCGCTCGCCGCGAGTTCCGAAATGCGTAGATACATACCAAATAAAGCGCTCATCATGAAGAGCGTTCGCTCATCTTCTTCGGGATTTTCAGTCGCCATTTTTTTGGCCGTTTCGATCACATACGCCCATTGTAATTCGCTGAGTCGTCGAACAATGGCTTTAGATTGTTGTTTGCGAATGAATTTGCTTTTTTGTCGGATTTGTATCACGGGATTTTGGCCGAGATAATTTTCTTGAACAAGGAAGTTAAAGAAACTGCCTAAAATCGCAAAAACCGCCTGAATTGCTTTTTGTGAGAAATTAAATTTTTTTTGAGTCGGTATTTCTCCGTGTCGAAAGGCGGATTTAGAAATACTTGCTACAAATGGTCGCCACTCGGCATGCGGCATGCGCAGACCTTCTTTTAAAATAAAACGCGGCACATTTTTAGTGCCGATCCAACTTTCTGGTGGGAATTGGCAAAAATAAATGTAATTCTCAATATCTTCTCGATGGATTTCTTTCAGCGTTTTTTTGGCGATAAACCAAACCCACTGCAGTAGCCGTTCTACTTCTCGACGATACGCATTAAAAGTGGCCTCGCTGCCGAGATAACTATAAATAAAGCGCAATCCTTGCTCGTAATCTTCTTTGGCATTCGATGGAATACGTGGTGGTATGATAATGCCCCGCTTGTTTTCAATGAGCGATTGCACTTCATCGAGTGAGTCGAATAAAGGTTCCGGTATTGCGATCATGAGAGATTCACATTAGGTTGTGGCAACATGGCTTTTGCTTTCATAATGCGCACATAGGATTCATCAATTCGTTTTTCTGAAATGAGTCCTTTTTGGATATCCGTTTTGACAATCTGAATCACTTGTTGCGCAATATCGGGTTGATACTGTAATTGATTGCCAAATAAAATAATATCCGCGCCGGCATTGATGGATAGTCGAATTGCTTTTTCGAGGCCATAATGTTTAATGATGGCGCCCATTTGCATATCGTCGGTAATGACAACGCCGTTGAAATGCAATTGATCACGTAGCGTGCTCGTGATCATTTTGTGCGATAAGGAAGCGGGGTAATGATCGGGATCCAGTTGGTTATTGATGACATGACTGACCATCACCAACGAGCACGCGTTAGGATTCGCAAATAGTTTTTCATAAGGAAGTAATTCTTGAGTATGCCAGGTGGCTGTTTCATCGACCATGTCGTCATGCGGGTTATCAGAAATATTACCCAATCCCGGAAAATGTTTATAAGCGCAGAGAATGTGATGATGCTTAAAAAATTTTGAGAATATTTCAGCGCGATTGACGACATGCATGGGATTGTCTGAAAAACTGCGTTCGACTTTACCGATAATGGAACTGTTTGGATTGAGATCGAGATCAATGACAGGCGCAAAATCGAGATTGATACCAGTCGCGTTTAACGTTTTCATTAAACGTCCTGCGTAATAATACGTAAATGCGACAGGTAATTTCCCAAGCATTTTGGCAGAAATCATTTTGGGAAATCCGTAGACAGGCTTTAATCGATTGACGTTGCCGCCTTCCGCGTCAATGGCGATGAATAAGGGATAAGTCGAAGGCTGATAGCGCTGTGTGGCAGTTTGTAATTGTTGTGTTAAAACGCTTAATTGAGCCGGGTTTTCGATGTTTTTATGAAAGTCTTTTGTTTTCATATTGTAATCGAATAATACAACGCCGCCGATACGTTGGTTTTGAATGTCGGCCATAACGGGTGATTGAGGCGTGAGCGTTGTGCCGTCAAAGCCGATCATGATCATTTGTCCGATTTTTTGATCTAATGAAACGGTAGCAGAAGAATCGGCAAAAGCAGCAGAAATCGAAAAGCCTATCAATAAAATGGCACAGGCTAATTTTTTATACCATGATCGATGTTTTTCCACGATGAATCCCTTATTGTCAGAATAAACGCCACTTATTCTATCGGATGTTGGGTGGCGTTAGTACGATTTTTTGTGATGAATTGTTTGACTCATGTTTCTTTATCGATCTCAGATAGCAGCCTGTAAATTTAATAACCGATTCTTAAAAGAACTGCTAAACTTAGCGCTATTGCATCCTATAAAACCAAAAGGTATTGCTATGATTTTACAATTAGCGGAAGAAACTTTTTTAAAAGCCAATGATTTGTCGATGCACGATTTAGAATCGGTATTGTCATCCTTATTGCGTCATCGGCTTGATTATGCGGATCTTTTTTTTCAACGTGTTTACTCAGAATCTTGGTTGTTAGAGGATCATATTATTAAAAGCACGAATTTATCGATCGAAGAAGGCGTCGGTGTTCGCGCTGTGATGCAAGAAAAAACAGGATTTGCTTATTCCGAAGATATTCATCTAAGTGCGTTACGTAAGGCAGCTCGAGCTGCAAAAACCATTGCACGACGCGGCGGTAGCGCCAAAACCACACCTAGCGTCTCGATGAGTGCCATGCCTCGTTTATATGAACCGTTGAATCCTTTAATGACCTTATCCGAACAAGAAAAAGTTGAATTACTGCATCGTGTAGATGCAGCAGCTCGAGCTCAAGATCCTCGTGTCACGCAAGTGATTGCTAATTTATCGGGCATGTATGAAATTGTTTTAGTGCGAGCGAGCGATGGGGTTTATGCGGCCGATGTGCGTCCTTTAGTTCGATTGAATGTGAGCGTCGTGGTTGAAGATAAAGGGGCTCGAGAAAAAGGCTATTTTGGTGGCGGGCAGCGTTCGGGGTATGAGTTTTTCTTACAAAATCATTTAGTGACGGATTATGCGAAAGCAGCTGTCGATGAGGCGTTGATTAATTTAAGCGCCGTTGATGCACCGGCAGGATTAAAGCCCGTTGTGTTGGGTGCGGGGTGGCCGGCGGTTTTATTGCATGAAGCAGTTGGGCATGGTTTAGAAGGTGATTTTATTCGCAAAAAAACTTCCGCTTTTGCCGATAAATTTGGCCAAAGAGTAGCCTCTTCTGTTTGCACGATTGTCGATGATGGAACGTTATCGTTGCGTCGCGGTTCGCTCAGTATCGATGATGAGGGAACGCCGACGCAAAAAACGGTATTGATCGAGAATGGTATTTTAACTGGCTGTATGTTGGATAAACAAAACGCACAATTAATGAAACAAGCTTCCACCGGGAATGGTCGTCGAGAAAGTTATGCGCATTTGCCGATTCCTCGCATGACAAATACGTATTTATTGCCGGGTGACTATTCGGCAGAAGAAATTATCGGCTCGATTCAAGATGGTATCTATATTGAAAATATGGCCGGTGGGCAAGTCGATATTACTTCAGGGAAATTTGTTTTTTCAACAAGCAAAGCGTATTTGATTGAACACGGCAAAATTACGGCACCCATTAAAGATGCAACATTGATTGGTAATGGCCCTGAAGCATTGATGAAAATCAGCATGGTTGGTAATCAACTGGAATTTGATGCAGGTGTTGGCATTTGTGGCAAAGATGGGCAATCTGTACCGGTGGGGGTAGGTCAGCCGATGATTAAAATTGATGAGATGACGGTGGGAGGAACGCGTTCATGAAGGAATTAGTACAACTTGAACGAAGCATTAAAAAAGCGTTAGCGGCTGCAAAAAAATTTGGGGCGACTTCAGCGGATGTTGCATCGGCGATAGAAGATGGTTTTAATGTGATCGTGCGAGAAGGTGAGGTCGAAACGTTAGAATATCACCGAGGTCGATCGTTGGGAATTACGGTTTATTTTGGTCAGCGATTAGCCTCTGCTACGACGACGGATATTCAGCCTGAAAAAATAGAAGCGATTGTTCGTTCCGTTTGTGAACGTGCTAAATTTACCGAAGAAGATCCTTGTGCGGGATTAGCGGAACCCGAGTTGATGGCGCGCGAATTACCTGATTTAGATCTTTATCACCCTTGGGAGATCACTCCAGAAATGGCGGTTCAAGAGGCGATCGCTTGTGAAAAACGGGCAAAGCAATGTGATCAACGTATTGTTAATTCAGAAGGTGTTTCCGTGACGAGCGTAAGGCAATTTTCGGTTTATGGCAATACGCATGGATTTATCGGTGCTGTGCCCTCGACGTTGCATTCAATTTCTTGCAGTTTGATTGCCGAACAAAAGGGGCAAATGGAGCGAGATTATAGTTATGCCGTTGCACGAGATAGTGCTGGGTTGATCGGTGGATTTGATTACATTGCCGATCAGGCCGCCGAACGAACGATTCAACGATTAGGCTCGCGTAAATTATCGACGCAAAAAGTCCCGGTGCTTTTTGCATCTGAAGTGGCGAGAGGCTTGTGGTATCACTTATTATCCGCTATTAGCGGAGAGCAGCTCTATCGTCATTCAACCTTTTTGCTCGATCATTTAGAGAAGCCCATTTTCCCCTCATTTGTCCAAGTATATGAAGACCCCTATTTGCCGAAAGGGTTAGGGAGTGCCGCTTTTGACCATGAAGGTGTTGCCACACGAAAACAACATTTTATTGAAGGTGGTGTGTTGCGGCATTATTTATTGAATAGTTATACCGCGCGTAAATTGGGTATGCAGACAACAGCCAACGCAGGCGGCGCGCATAATTTATTTGTGTCGCATCAAGGGGTGGATTTGCGAGATCTTATCAAAAAAATGGGTAAAGGATTATTAGTGACGGAATTGATCGGGCAAGGGGTAAAATTAGTGACCGGTGATTATTCACGGGGCGCAGTTGGCTTTTGGGTCGAAGACGGCGAGATTCAATTCCCAGTCTCTGAAATTACGATTGCGGGCAATTTGAAAGACATGTTCGCCCATATCGTCGCTATCGGGAAAGATAGGGATCCGTATGATGCGATTCAGACGGGTTCTGTATTGATTGAGGAAATGATGATAGCAGGCATGTAAAAACAGACAATTACAATGTAAATTAAAAGTGTTATCTGAATAATTACTTCATCTTTTTCACCAAAGTAAGCAGTTGTTGAGGGGAAAAAATGTTTGACCTTTTTTAAGTTCAGAACGACAATGAGCGGATTTTTTGAGTGGTATGTGTGAGATCAATGGAGCGAAATTAAAACATGAATGATTTAGAAGATAAATTGCTTGAGACAGAAGAGCTAGAAAGCAACGCCCCTCATAGAGGGATTTATCTATTGCCGAACTTGTTAACGACATCGGCATTATTTTCTGGTTTCTATGCGGTTGTTGCCGCGATGAAAGGACAGTTTGAGACGGCGGCGATTGCTGTTTTTATTGCGATGATTGCGGATGCCTTGGATGGGCGTGTCGCTCGACTCACGAACACTCAAAGTGCTTTTGGTGCAGAATATGATAGTTTGTCCGATATGGTTGCTTTTGGGATGGCGCCCGCATTGATTACTTATAGTTGGGTGCTCCATTTCTTCGGGAAATTAGGCTGGCTGGTTGCTTTCTTTTATACTGCTTCTACGGCGGTTCGATTAGCGCGATTTAACACCCAAGCATCTGATAAGCGATATTTTACGGGGTTACCTTGTCCATCAGCGGCTGCTTTTATTGTGGGTATGGTTTGGTTACTACAAGTTTATCCTGTCAATATCAGTGCGCATTGGTTAGGTTTTGGCATGACCGTCTGCATGTTCCTAGCAGGTACGCTCATGATCAGTACCGTTCGATATAGAAGTTTCAAAGATCTCGAAATGACAGGAATAACTTCTTTCTTCGTTGTGATTGCGATTTTATTATTTTTTGTCGGCGTCGCTTTGAATCCGCCGGTCGTTTTGTTTGCTTTGTTTGCTGTGTTCGTCGTGTCAGGGCCGTTAGGTGCTTTATTTCATTTCAAGAGAAAAACCCTCGATTAAAAAGGATTAGCGGCGTTGCGCTGTTGTACGATCGTCATTGCGAGACGTTAAGCGCCGCAGGAATCCAAGTTTCAGTTAAGAACAATAACCTTCACGGGCGTGTGCAGAGATAAAAAAACAAAAAGTCTAAAAAATAATGGACTTTTTCTCATTACTTCTGCTAAGCTTTTTTCTACTTACATTCGTAAGTTTCCTTTTTAAAAAACCGTTCAAAAACAGGTTCATTTTCTGTTGCCATTTGATATGGCAAGCAGAATTTTTTTAATTTTCAATTAATGTTAAAGGAGACACTTTATGTCTATTCGAAAAATCATGATCACCGCACTCGCGGTTTGTGGCGTTATCTTTGCATTACCTTGTGCGGCTGAATCGACGGCTTCACACGAGTCATCGGCAAAGAAAGCTTCGGTTAGCGCGCAGCCTGTTAACATCAATACGGCGGATGCTAAAGCTTTAGAAAATGTTAATGGTATTGGTCCTAAGCGAGCGGAAGATATCGTTGCTTATCGGTCCGAACATGGGGATTTCAAATCTGTGGATGATTTGAGCCAAGTAAAAGGGCTCGGTAAAAAACGATTAGAAAAAATCGCCTCACAAGTGACTGTGGGTCATTGATCCGAATGTTGGGGTGCGGTATTCGCGCCCCGATCCGCATTTTTTTGAAGAGGCTGGTCAATCGCTAAATATTTCGGGTATACTTCACTCCTAAAAAATTGGAGACAAGTATGAGCTGGTTAAGAAAATTGCTTCCATCCATATCGCATGGAAAGAAAAAAGAAATTCCAGAAGGGATTTGGAATAAATGCGAAAATTGTCATGCCGTTCTTTATCAATTAGATCTGGATAAGAATTTATTTGTCTGTCCAAAATGCGGTCATCATCTTTACCTTCGAGCCCGAGATCGATTGAGTTATTTTTTGGATGCCCAATCAATGGTTGAAATCGCTGCCGATGTTGAAGCGCAGGATATTTTAAAGTTCAAAGATAAGAAAAAGTATAAAGAACGACTACAGCATTCTCAGAAAAAAATCGGCGAAAAAGAAGCGCTGGTTGCGATGCAGGGTTTTTTATGTAAGATTCCTGTCGTGGCTTGTGCGTTTGAATATCAGTTTATCGGCGGATCGATGGGTTCTGCTGTGGGCGAGAAATTTGTTCAAGCGGTTAATATAGCGATAGAAAATAACATCCCCCTGATTTGTTTTACGGCTTCAGGCGGCGCGCGTATGCAAGAAGGCCTGTTGTCTTTATTTCAAATGGCAAAGACAAGTGCAGCGCTCGCGAAATTAGCCCAAAAGGAAATTCCTTATGTGGTGGTTTTGACCAATCCAACCATGGGTGGTGTTTCGGCCAGTTTAGCGATGCTGGGCGATATCATTATGGCCGAACCGAAAGCGTTGATCGGATTTTCAGGGCCGCGCGTGATTGAACAAACTATTCGTCAGACCTTGCCAGAAGGATTTCAGAAGAGTGAGTTTTTATTGGAACATGGTGCGATCGATATGATTGTTGATCGCAGACAATTACGTGAACGCATTGCGCTATTGCTCGCAAAATTGACGCATCAAAAAGCGATTTTTGAACAACCCGTGGCGTAATAGGAGTGAGGATTGAGGGATTTTTCATTGCTACGCGATGGATGCTTATATTGGACATTCTTGAAGGGGCGCGGCTACGATTGAAATTATCGTTGATATTATTTTATGTCTTGTATGCCGTCATCCCGCGGCTTGACCGCAGGATTCAGATTGCGAGCACCCATTTGAAAATATTCTTGCAATCTAAAATAATATCATTGTTGTTCCATACTTTATTGCTTGTTACTTTATCCCCTCCAGTTAAACCACAAGGAGACAATTTTAGCGCTCAGGAAGAGAATAAATATTTATTACGAAACGATTTTTTCCCTCAATCGTTGGTCGAATGGCTGACATTTTTAGAATCGCCCCGAACTGTTCGCTTAATAGATAATACTTTTTCGCTCGCATGTGCAATTGTAGATCAATTTACCCCTTGGTTTCTGTTTGGGAAAATTGCCGTGGTCACGGGATGACAATCATGAAAAATCCATCACGAAGCAATTCCAGCCCTCAATCCTTGACCGAATGGCTAATGTTTTTGGAATCCTTAAAAACTGTTCGTTCGGTGCCAAATTCTTTTTCTTCTGTTCGTACTGTGATAGATCGATTAAATCTTTGGCCTTCCTCGGAGGCAGTGATTACAGTGACTGGAACGAATGGCAAAGGATCTTGTGTCGCCGCGTTGGAATCTATTTATTTGCAAGCCAAACTTCGTGTCGGCGCGTTTACTTCTCCTCATTTATTGTATTTTAATGAGCGCATTCGCGTGCAAGGAGAGATGGCAAGTGATGAAGCGATCTGTGAAGCATTTAATGCGATTGATGAGGCGCGTCAGGCATTGTCTCTCAACTATTTTCAATTTTCTTTTTTAGCCGCGCTCTTTTTATTTAAGCGAGCGAATCTTGATTTAATTATTTTAGAAGCCGGTATTGGAGGTCGATCCGATGTGGTCAATTTGATTGACACGGATTTGGCAATTATAACCAGTATTGATTTGGATCATTGCGACGTGTTGGGATATACCAGAACTGATATTGCACGAGAAAAAGCCGGTATTATGCGTGCGTATAAACCTATTATTTGTGGAGATAAAAATCCACCGTCAACCTTGTCGGAGATAGCTAACAACCTTGAGTCACCTGTATATAGTCTCGAGAAAAACTTTTTTTATGAGTCATCGGGACAAGAATGGACTTTTAAGTCAGGCGATCATTGTTTCGAACATTTACCGATCCCTGCAATTGATTTAGCGAATGCAGCGGCTGCGCTAATGGGAATTCTTTGTTTGCGATCTGTTTTTCCTGTTTTTTTTGAGGCAATCAGAAAAGGATTGAAGCAGGTTTTTTTGCCGGGACGATTTCAGTCCATTGATTATTTAGGACGAAAAATGCTTGTGGATGTGGCGCATAATCCCGCGGCGGCTGAACATTTCTTTGATCACTTGAGGCGGATTTATCCAGAACGTCGTATTCATGCGATTATTGGCATGCAGAAAGATAAAAATATCCGAGGTGTGTTTGCTGCATCGATACCCTTTGTGGAGAGATGGTATTTGATATCTCTCCCGCTGCCACGTGGCGCAGAGGCCGAATTTCTTGCAGCTAAGCTTGAAGAAGCGGGAGAGTTTCGTTATCAAATTTGTGAGAATGTCGATGAGATGTTAAAAACAGTGCTTCAAAACACGACTGAAGCAGATTTAATCGTTGTTTTTGGTTCATTTGTGACAGTGGCAGAAGTGATGAAGCGGATTGACGATTGAGGGAAGTCGCTACGCGACGATAAAAATGGTAGTATGTTTTTGAGTAAATAGTTAAACAATCAAGTGAGATTTTTCCATGTTCAAAAATATTTTATTTGTCTGTATTGGGAATGTTTGTCGAAGTCCGATGGCCGAAGGTTTTTTCCAACATCAATTGCAGCAGTGTCAATCACCGATTAAAACAGCATCGGCGGGATTGCATGCTTTGGTGGGCGAACCGGCCGTGGCAGAGGCCCAAGAAGTGATGAGACAAGAGGGCGTTGATATCAGCGCGCACCGTGCACAGCAAGTGAGCGAACAATTACTCATCGACGCTGATTTGATTTTGACAATGGAGGAGGGGCATAAAAATGCGCTGCACAAAACATGTCCTTCTGCGCGTGGGAAAGTTTTTTTATTGGGGCATTGGAGTGACTTTGAAATTTATGATCCTTTTAGGCAATCGAGCCTTGTTTTCGAACAAACCTGTTCATTAATTCAACAAGCCTGGGATGATTGGCGACCAAAGCTCGTAAAATAATTTTTTTTGTTGGAAGAGATCGATATTTTTAGTAAGATCGATCACATTCTGAATGTGGCGAATCTTAAGGATGATTTGATGAAGCGTGCTTGGTTATGGGCGGGAATAGTTTTATTTATTTTTGTTGCTGGGTGCTCATCAGCGCCTGGTACTTACATGACGAAATCCGATCTAAAATCGTATTATGATGTACAAGGACGTTTGTTGAGAACACAGATTATCCCTATTGATCCCTCTTTATCTAAAGCTGATTTGAGTGTTCCTGCGGTATATTCGATCGAACCCTTTGATGTTTTAAATATTATTGTTTGGGATCATCCCGAGTTGTCGGCACCCAATGCGTCTTCAATGGCGAGTGTTGAAACAAATGCGGTTACCGCGAATCAAAATACTATGGTGGCTGCTGCGGTCAATCCAAATCAGGTAGGTGGTTTCGAAGTAAATGAATCCGGAGAAATTTATTTCCCTTATGCCGGCGCGGTTAAAGTTGTTGGCCGCACGCCAGAGCAGGCGCAAAAAATATTAGCCGAACGATTGTCAAAATATTTTCGTCACCCTCAAGTGACGATCCAGGTTAATTATTTAAGCAAGAGGATTCATCTTATTGGTGAGGTGGTCAAGCCGGGAGATGTGGAGTTAACAGCGAAACCTATTTCTATGATGGAAGCATTGGATATGGTGGGCGGGGTGAATACGCAAACATCTGATACGACACAAATTTATTTGGTTCGAGGTAATTTACAGAGTTTCAAAGTGTATGTGATCAATGGAAAGAATCCGATGTCACTTATTGCCGCCGAACATTTTTATGTAATGCCAAATGATATTATCTATGCCGCACCGTCAGGGGCAACAACCTGGAACAAAGTATTGGGTCAAATATGGCCGACTATACAAGCTGTTTGGTTTACCAAGTCAATTCTTGATTATTAACCAGTCATCGAATGAGCGTAATTTTTTTGTAACAAGGGTTTTATTAGATGGAAATGGATATGTCGAATAGCCAGAAAATGAGAGATAGTCGACGTTATTCTGATTCTCATCAGTTGGCCGATGAAATCACCTTTCAAGAATTATTATCAGCGTTTTATCAACAAAAATGGTTTGTATTTTTTGTGACGTTCAGCTGTTTTATTGTGACGTTTTGTTATACTTTGACTATTTCTCCATTGTATCAGACGAGTGCGTTGATTCAAATAGATAATCAACAAAAGGGATTGGGCTCTAGTTTGGAAGGGATTACTGAGCAAGGGAGTGTGCAGCAAAGTTCTCCTATAGACATAGAAAAAGCCTTGATGCAATCGCGTTACATTTTAGGCCCTATGATCGAAGCGTATCATTTAAATATTACTGCAAAACCTCGTTATTTTCCTGTGATTGGAGTTTTTTTTGCGCGTATTAATTCACCGTTATCTTTTTTGTTTCCTTCTTCTTATGTCCGAAATGGCGAATCGATTTCTGTTGATCAGTTTGAAGTTCCTCCTGATATGCAAGAGCAGATTTTTTTGATAGAAGCCAGAGGACACCAGCAGTACAACGTATATATGCCGGATGGACGTTTATTACTCACAGGGATGGTGGGACAAATGATTACTCTTCAGCAGGATCCTCGATATAAAATTCACGTCAATTATCTGAGGGCGCATCCGGGGGCAGAGTTTGAGTTGATTGATCAATCTATTGCTACTATAGCCGATACCTTTGCTCGTCATTTGCTGATGATAGATATTGGTTCTCGGAAGCTATCAGATGGAACACAAATTTCACTGGCTCCGACCGGTGTGCTTTCTATTGCGCTTTCGGGCGGGGATGAAAATAAAATTTCAGCCATGTTGAATACAATTATTCAAGATACGATTGAAAAAAATTTAGAACAGAAAAATACTGCGGCACAGCAAGTATTGAATTTTTTCCATCAACAGTTGCCGATTGCAGCAGCTGATTTAAATCAAGCTGAAACGTCGATCAATCAATATCGATCAAAAACGAAAATGCTTAGTTTAAGTTCGGAGGGGACTTTTTTATTACAGCAGGTTTCTTCTTTGCAACAGTCACTAGAGCAGTTGAAATTACGTAAAGCAGAATTGTTGCTATCTTATACAGAACAACATCCGCTTCTACAGGCGATCACGGAACAGGAAAGTCAACTGACAGCACAATTAAAGGTATTAGATAATAAAGTTGGCATGTTACCGGCATCGGAACAAAAGCTGGTTGGTTTTGAGCGGACTATTCGAGTGAAAGAACAGATGTACTTAGCGTTGCTCACAAATATTCAGCAAGCAGAAGTGACGCAGGCGGGTATCGTCAGCGATATCAGGGTATTGAGTTGGGCAACTTATCCAACCGAAATGCCTTCAAAAAAAATGATCATTATGTTAGGCGGTATTATCGGCGGTTTTATTTTATCGATCATGGTGATTATCATACGCCTACTGTTTGTTCGCAAGATGGATGAACCAGATTATGTCGAAGAGCAATTGGGTATCTCAATTTATGCGATCATTCCGCATAGCTTAGCGCAAGAAAAAATCGCCAAAGAGATACGCCGGAAAATCCCTGGCATCAACTCTTTTGTATTAGCGAAACGGCACCCCAAGGATTTAGCGATGGAGGGTTTAAGGAGTTTGCGAACTACTTTACAATTTGCTGTGGCCGAAGCGAAAAATAATATTTTAGCGATTACGGGTGCCTCTCCCAGTATTGGAAAATCGTTCGTGACAACCAATCTGGCATTTCTTCTGGCTGATACGGGGAAAACGGTTTTGCTCATTGACTCCGATATGCGTAAGGGGAAAATTCACGAACAGCTATCAAAACGTCATGCCCCTGGCTTAGCGGATCTTTTAGAGGGGCAATTATCTTTTGATGAGGTAAAGCAGCCCATTTCTGATAAGATCGATTTTCTTTCAACAGGGAAGTATCCTAGTAATCCCTCTGAGCTCCTCATGAAAGATCATATTGAGAAATTTTTAAGTGAGGTTTCCGCGCGATACGATATTGTGTTAATAGATACCCCGCCTGTATTGGCGGTTACTGACAGTGTAATTCTTATGCAATATGCTGGGACTAATTTAATGGTGATTGGGTCAGGCCAAGAAACTTTAAGTGAAATTTCACATGCAGTGAAGCGTATAAAGAAAAATCAAGTGACGATACATGGATTGGTTTTTAACAATGTTGCAAAACAAAAACATGCCTATGGATATTACTATTACTATGATTATGGGTCGAAGCAAAAGTAGTTGAGATACTACTTATAACATTGATGTGTATGCAAGGGTTAATCAGTAATGGTTTTGTGATGATATGAGGAATTAGTGGGATGAATCGAGTTATTCAGGATAGAAAAATCAAGATTGCTTTGGCGGGGTGTGGCCGAATTTCTAATTCACATTTCAACGCGATTCAAGTTCATCATGATGAGATAGAGCTTGTCAATGTTTGTGATCATAATCCGCTTGTTTTAAAAAATGCCGAGGCGACTTATAATGTTGAGGGGTTTCTTTCATTAGAGGCGATGCTGAAAAAAACCGAAGCGGATTTGATTGTGTTATGTACGCCCAGCGGTATTCACGCTAGACAAGCTATTCAAGTAGTCCAAGCACGAAAACATGTGATGACTGAAAAACCAATGGCAACTCGTTGGGAAGATGGGTTGAGTATGGTGAAAGAAAGTGATAAAGCAGGGGTATATTTATTTGTTGTTAAGCAAAATCGCCGCAATGCTACTTTGCAGCTTTTAAAAAAGGCTATTGATCAAAAAAGATTTGGCCGAATTTATATGGTTAATATCAACGTTTTTTGGACAAGACCACAAGATTATTATGATCAAGCGAAATGGCGGGGTACCTGGGAATTTGATGGGGGAGCTTTAATGAATCAGGCGAGCCATTATGTTGATTTGCTCGACTGGTTAATTGGCCCAGTAGCTAGCGTTCATGCAATGACCGGAACATTAGCACGACATATTGAGGTAGAAGATACGGCTGTTTTGAATTTACGTTGGCGTTCAGGTGCGTTAGGTTCTGCGAACGTGACGATGTTAACGTATCCAAAAAACCTAGAGGGATCAATTACTATTTTAGGAGAAAAGGGCTCTGTAAAAATTGCTGGTATTGCCGTGAATGAAATACAACACTGGGAATTCGCGGATAATCAACCAGGAGATAAATTGATTAAAGACATTAGTTACCAAACCTCTTCCGTTTATGGCTTTGGGCATCCTTTGTATTACGAAAATGTGATTCAAGTTTTGCGTGGAAATGCAGTGCCAGAAACTGATGGTCGAGAAGGTCTCCGGTCTTTAGAATTATTGATTGCGGCCTATTTGTCAGCGCGAGATCGATGTGAAGTGAATTTACCATTAACATACTAATATTACTGAGGTTAGAGTCAAAATGATCCATCCTACTGCTATTGTTGACATGGGAGCATGTATTGGGGAAGGAACTTGTGTTTGGCACTGGACACATGTGTGTGCCGGCGCGCGTATTGGACAGCGCTGTTCATTAGGACAAAATGTTTTTGTGGGGAATAAAGTTATTATTGGCGATCGGGTTAAAATTCAAAATAATGTGTCGGTTTACGATAATGTTACGTTGGAAGATGATGTGTTCTGTGGGCCGAGTATGGTTTTTACAAATGTTTATAACCCTCGTTCAGCTATTGAGCGAAAACATGAGTATCGAGATACGTTGGTAGAAAGGGGCGCTACTTTAGGGGCTAATTGCACAATCGTATGCGGCGTGACGATTGGAAAGTATGCCTTTGTAGGTGCTGGTGCTGTGGTGAATAGAGATATTCCTGCTTATGCGTTAGTTGTTGGGTTGCCAGCCCGGCAAATTGGGTGGATGAGTGAATTTGGAGAGCAATTATCATTATCTTTAACAGATAATGGCAGGACACAGTGCAAGCATAGTGGGCAATATTATTTATTAGAAAATGGACAATGTAAAAAAGAGTAAGATTCAAATGGAATTTATCGACTTGAAAGGACAGTACCGCTTAATTGAAGCAGATGTTCATCAACGTATTAGAATTGTTTTAGATCACGGTCAGTACATTATGGGGCCAGAGGTTTTTCAGCTCGAAGAAAAACTGGCCCAATTTGTTGGTGTGAAACATTGTATTGGTGTTGCCAATGGAACGGATGCGTTATTGATTGCGCTCATGGCGTTGGGTATTGGCGTCGGAGACGAAGTGATTACAACGCCTTTTTCATTTGCAGCGACAGCAGAAGTCATTTTGCTGCTAGGCGCAAAACCCGTTTTTATTGACATTAATCCTAAAACTTATAATTTAGATCCTAATTTAATTGAAGCGGCCATTACGCTGAAAACAAAAGCGATTATGCCTGTCAGCCTATACGGTCAATGTGCTGATTTTGATGCGATTAATACGATAGCGAAAAAACATCATCTAGTAGTGATTGAGGATGGCGCGCAAAGCTTTGGTGCGACTTATAAAGGGAAACGATCTTGCAGTTTATCGACCATTGGGTGTACCAGTTTTTTCCCTTCTAAACCGTTGGGTTGTTATGGCGATGGCGGGGCTTGTTTTACCAATGATGATGCGCTTGCAAAAGCGATGAGAGAAATTCACGTGCATGGCCAGGATCGTCGGTATCATCATGCACGTCTTGGTATTAATGGTCGATTGGATACGATACAAGCGGCAATTTTGCTGGCTAAATTTGAAATTTTCCCTAAAGAGATTGAGTTACGTCAGGGAATAGCAGCTCGATATAACGAGTTATTAAAAATGAAAGGTGTTGTGCTCCCGCATATTGAGCCGCAGAATAGTAGCGTTTATGCTCAATATACGATCCAAGTGGAGAATCGTGATGCTGTGCGTAAAAAGCTAGCCGAAAGCGATATTCCAACAGCTATACATTATCCGATTCCATTACATCATCAGCCAGCTTTTCAATCGGATTGCATTTGTGAAAAAGCGGATACAGCGGCAATGCTCGTTGTGAGTTTACCGATAGGGCCTTATTTGAAACAACAAGATCAAAGCCGGATTGTTCAATTATTAACCAGATTATAGATACATAGCATGAGTGATTATATAAAAATAGCTACGGTTATTGGTGCCAGGCCACAGTTTATCAAGGCTGCTGTTGTGAGTCGTGAGCTAAAAAAATACAAAGATATTCAAGAAATCATTATTCATACGGGCCAGCATTATGATTGGAATATGAGCAGTGTTTTTTTTGAAGAAATGAATATCCCAAAACCGAATTATTTTTTCGATATTAATGGTTTAAATCATGGCGCTATGACAGGTCAAATGCTTGAAAAAATAGAATTTGTTTTGTTAAAAGAAAAGCCTAGTTTGGTATTAGTGTACGGAGATACGAACACTACGTTAGCGGGCGCATTGGCGGCTAAAAAACACCACATCAAAATAGCGCATATTGAAGCAGGACTTCGGAGTTTTAATATTAAGATGCCAGAAGAAGTGAATCGCATTATAACGGATCGAATAAGTGATTATTTGTTTTGCCCAACAGAAAAAGCAATTGAAAATTTAAGGCGAGAAGGTTTTAATAGTATTGGAGCGAAAATCAGTAATGTCGGCGATGTAATGTATGATGCGGTATTGTATTATTCCGAATTCTCGGCAAAATATTCCAGTATTATTTCTCGACTCAATTTAAATGATTTCATATTATGCACGATTCATCGGGCGGAAAATGTGGATTTTAAGAATAGATTAAAGTCAATAATAGAAGCGTTAAATCATATTTCAAAAGAAAAAAAAATCGTATTACCATTACATCCACGAACAAAGAATTTCATCAAACAATCAAATATCAAGCTGAATTTCGAGCCTATTGATCCAGTTGGTTATTTTGATATGCTAGAGTTACTAAAACATTGTCAACTGGTTATCACAGACAGTGGTGGATTGCAAAAAGAAGCCTATTTTTTCGATAAATTTTGCATCACACTGCGTGATGAAACGGAGTGGGTAGAGTTGGTTGAAAATGGGTTTAATCAGTTAGCCGGCGCTGATCCAGATAAGATTATTATGCTATATGAAGGTGCATTAAATCAAAAAAATCATTTTGCAGCTTCTTTATATGGGGATGGACAGTCGGCAAAAAAAATAGTCAAGGAAGTTATGTTATGATTTATATTTTGTTACCTGCCTATAACGAAGAAAAATCGTTTAATTACTTGCTTCCAAAATTGGATTCATTTTTTAAAGAAAAATTAAAGCAAAATTACCATTTAATTGTGTGTGATGATGGGAGTAAAGATGGGACATTGAGGGAATTAAATAGCTTTCAAAAAGTTTTATCGATGACTATTATTCAACATAAAATCAATCGTGGCTTAGGTGAAACGATCAGAGATCTTTTTGAGAAAGTGACTGAAATGGCAGATGATAATGATATTATTGTCAGAATGGATTGTGATGATACACATGAACCTGAATTTATTAAGGGATTGATTGATAAATTGAATGAAGGCTTTGATGTGGTTATTGCGTCAAGGTTTGTTGAGGGGGGGGGGCAATCTGGGCTTTCAGCTTATCGAGCATTTATTTCTAAATCAGCTAATTTATTCATGAAATGTTTTTTTCCTATTAAAGGGTTGAAGGAATATTCTTCTGGTTTTCGTGCTTATCGAGGCAAGATACTTAAGCATGCAATAAAAATTTACGGTAATGATTTTATTCAGTTAAAAGGGCTTGGCTTTACATGTACGTTGGAAAAAATTGTCAAACTTAAAATGATTGGAGCGAGATTTGGAGAATCTCCTTTTATCTTGCATTATGATCAAAAAAAGAGTGAATCAAAAATGGTTTCATCGATCACGACACTCGGGTATTTGATGCTGGCATTATTATATTATTGGCCCTGGGGTGGATGGCGTAGAGGGTATCGAGATGTTGAAAAATTAAGGGATTAACATAGAGATGTGTGGGATATCTGGGTTTTATTCAGATCAAATTAAAAATCAAAATAGCCGCGAACGTCTTTTAAAGACCATGCTTAAAAAAATTGCTCATCGTGGCCCAGATGGCCAGGGTGAATTTTTTCATCAATCTTTATCGTTAGGGCATGTGCGGTTGTCTATTATTGATCTCGAGCAAGGCGTTCAACCTATGATTTCGAATGATGGACGGTATGTTATCGCATTTAATGGCGAGATTTATAATTATTTAGAATTACGTCGGGATTTGATTCAGAAAGATCATCAATTTACAACAAGCTCAGATACTGAGGTTTTGTTAAATTTATTTATTGAGTATGGGGAAAAATGCTTAGACCATTTAAATGGTATGTTTGCATTTGTGATTTTTGATAAAAAAAATGATAGCTTATTTATTGCGAGAGATCAATTTGGCATTAAACCTTTTTATTATACAACTAGCGAAGGGCAGTTTATTTTTGCTTCTGAAATCAAGTCAATTTTAGCCTTTCCAAATGTTTATACGGGAGTTGATGAGCATTCATTACATGAATATTTGACTTTTCAGATGATATTAAAGAAACACACTTTATTTAAAAATATTTTCAAGTTAGAACCCGCGACTTATATGATAATAAAAAAGGGGAGAATTGTTGAAAAAAAATGTTATTGGGAAGTGAAATATCATGTTGATGAAAAGAAATCAGTAGAACAATTTTCAGATGAATTATTAGCTTTATTAGAAAATACAATTCAGCATCAAATGCGATCAGATGTTCCGGTAGGTACTTATTTGAGTGGTGGACTGGATTCCAGTATTGTGACGGCATTGGCTTCAAAAAATCATGAATTACAATTACATACTTTTACGGGCGGTTTTAAGGAACATCAAAAATATGATGAAACACGATATGCTAAAATTGTAAGCGACTATTCTCACTGTAAAAACCATGTGATTTATCCGAATGCATTGGATTTTATCAACCATTTTGAAACATTGATTTATCACATGGATGAGCCTGCCGGGGGCCCTGGAATTTTCCCTCAATATATGGTCTCGAAATTAGCCAGTAAATATGTCAAGGTTGTATTAGGTGGCCAGGGTGGAGATGAAATTTTTGGTGGGTATGCACGGTATGCTATTGCCTATTTAGAGCAATGTTTGAAAGGCGCGATATTTGAAACACAGAACAAAAGTCAATATGTAGCAACATGGGCAACAATTGCTGAAAATTTACCGTTGCTGAAACAATACGTGCCATTGTTGAAATATCAATTTGCTGAAGGTTTATTTGATGATATAGGTTGTCGTTATTTTCGCTTAATTGATCGGTCTCCGAATTTGCAGCATATTTATAGGCAGGATTTTTTAAGCCATGGGTATCAAGAGAGTTTGTTCAATAAATATCTACAGATATTTGATCAACCTTCAACGCCATCTTATTTAAACAAAATGACTAATTTTGATCGCATGACGTTACTGCCAACATTACTTCATGTTGAAGATCGTATGAGTATGGCTATGTCGTTGGAATCTCGAGTCCCACTTTTGGATAAACGTATTGTTGAATTGGCAGCAGCAATGCCGCCATTATTGAAATTTTATGGTGGTAAACCAAAAGCGATGTTATTAAAGGCGAGCAAGAATATTTTGCCTCAAGAAATACTCAATCGAAAAGATAAAATGGGATTTCCAACACCATTCAATGAATGGCTCGCAGGACCGCTCAAAGAATATGTGCTTGATATCCTAACTGGTCAAACGGCAGTAAATCGCGGGATGATTAATGTAGCGGGGCTTGAAAAGCAAATTAGAAGTAATGATTTATTTGGTCGTGATATTTGGGGCGCATTAAATATTGAAGTTTGGTTTAGGACGTTTATCGATCAATGTTAACAATTAAAACTGACATACAGAATCAAGCCTGGCTTCGATATATTCTCGATGAATTTATATGTATTAATTTGGCAACATTTGATATTCGGATTCAAAATGTTACTGATTCTAATAGCGAAAATGTTTTATATTACACGCGCAATATTTTGAGTCACTCTCATGCTTCTATTTACTGCTCAAACTCTCCAAATCCTGGCGTTCACACTGTTTGGTTGTTTGATAACTTGTTTGTTTTTCCGGAAACAATGACCCAGGAAAATTTTTTTTTAAACTATGATTTGTTTTGGAACGCATTTGTATTTTTATCGCGATTAGAAGAATATCAGGCTGATTTGAGGGGGATAAAAATCACAAGTTATTGTTCAAGACATCCTCGTCTTGATAAAAGCACATTTCTAATTCCTATTGTTAATGTTTTGTTTAATGAATTAGCGGCGTTAATTAAGCAGTATTTCCCGGAATTAAAATTTCATGAAAAGAGAAAGCCATTTGTTCAATGTTCTCACGATGTTGATTATATCAATAAAACATTTCAGTTACGTATTAAGCATGCTGTTTTTCATGGCTATCAATCATTAAAAACAATCGTACAGCCAAAAGTTTGTTGGAGGAATATAAAAAAAACAGTTCGATTTCTTGTAACCAATCCATCTTATTGGTGTTTTGACTATTGGGCGGTGCTTGAGAAAGAACATAATATCCGTTCTGTTTTTTATATCTATGCGAAATCAGGAGAGCGTAGATTTAAAGCATGGTTAATTGATCCTTCTTATGAAGTTAGTACAAATGAACGGTTGAAAAATAAATTAAAGGAGCTTTTGAATGATGGTTTTGAAATAGGATTGCATGGCAGTTATTTTAGCGCAGTAGAAGAAGGCCTGTTGAAAAAGGAAAAACAAATTTTAGAGAGCGTATTAAATCATAAAATCAAAAAAACACGCCAGCATTGGTTAAATTATGATGAGAAAATAACGCCGTATTTGCATGAATCGTTATTTCAGGATGATTCAACGCTAGGGTGGAATGATCAGATGGGGTTTCGATCTGGATGTGCAAGCCAATATCGGCCATTTGATCATGATAACCAGCGACCTTTTGTTTATCTTGAAACTCCACAAATCATGATGGATTCTCATATTTTTGATTATGCGTGCGATAAAAATGAGGCGGAAAAACAAGCGTATGAGTTATTATCTAAATTGAGTGTCTTCAAAGCGAGTTATGTTTCAATCTCATGGCATCAGCGAGTTTTTTCTGATGATTATCAGTGGCACAAGGTTTATGAGCATATATTGAGGAAATTACATGATATATAAATGGTTACCCTATTTTCTCTTTAAGCCTTTATTCGGGGATCGAAGGCGTTGGGGACTGAAAGCTGATCCGAATGATGCTGATTTCAAACAGTGGTCATCGAATTGTTATATGCAGTTTTATCATGATAATCAAAAAGGAACTATTGGTTCTATGGTAAATCATTATGGTTTCAGGATTATGCGTCACGTTGATCTGACTGGGAAAAGAGTGCTGGAAGTGGGCCCAGGAATTATTGAGCATCTTAGCTATAATCATACCAGACCCGAAAGTTATTTCTTGGTGGACATTAAAAAAGAAATGTTAACTCAATCAGCGGAGCAGCTGAAAAAATACGGAATACATCAAGTTAAAATGATACAAGTCACCGGTACTCATTTGCCATTGGAGACTGATTCGGTTGACATGGTGATTACTTTTCATCAATTAGAGCATATCTATGAATTAGACCAGTATGTTCAAGAGCTCAAACGAGTATTAAAGCCTAGCGGACTGATTGTTGGTGCGGTGCCTGCTGAGGGGGGAATGGCATGGGGAGTTGGTCGATTTTTAACAAGTCGACGTTATGTAAAAAAAAATATGCCAATCGACTATGATAAAATAATATGCTGGGAACATCCAAATTTTGTGAACAAGCTCAAGCAGATATTAAATAAAAATTTCGAATCAATCAAGTCCATTAAGAAACCATTTTGTTTTTTGCCAATGGATTTTAATTTAAGCTGGTCGTTTATCTTTAGGAATGTAAAATGAGTAACAAAACAATACAAGATGTGGAAGCTTTTTGGGAGATGAACCCATTATGGACAGGGGAAAGCTCAAACAAACCTGGGTCAAAAGATTTTTTTGAAGAACATAGAAGCACCTATATCGATGATTGTTTTGCGGGAAGATTTGATGAGAGAATCATTCCTAAAGAATTGAGCTGTAATAAGGTATTGGATTTGGGGTGTGGCATTGGTTTCTGGTTAATTGAGTTAGCGACACGAGTTAATGGCGAATTAGTTGGCGCTGATTTAACAAATCATGCTTTATGTTTATCAAAAAAGAGATGTGAAATTTATAGTGTTAAGGCTGATTTTTCAAAACAAAATGCAGAATCGATGACTTTTGACTCAGAAATGTTTTCCCATGTTAATTGTCAAGGAGTTATTCACCATACCCCAAATACGCATAATACAATTCAAGAAATTCATAGAGTGTTACAAAAAAATGGAACAGCGAGTATTAGTGTTTATTATAAGAATATTTTTTTGCGTTTATGGCCTGTTTTTAGACCTATTGCAAAATTAATTAGTTTGGCAGGAGGTGGATTGAAAGGGCGAGGCAGGGAAAATATATACTCAGTTAAAGAGATTAACGAGATTGTGAGAATCTATGATGGGAAAGAAAACCCAATTGGTAAGGCATATTCAAAAAAAGAATTTTTATCTATGCTAAAACCCTATTTTCAAATAGAAGAAACATTTGTGCACTTTTTCCCGGCGAGAAGTTTGCCTTTTAAAATTCCAAGAGGGCTTCATCGATTTTTAGATAGGCATTTTGGCTTTATGATCTATGCAAATCTTCGGAAGATAAAATAATTTTATGTACGTACAAACAGTAAAAAGCAATCTTTCGAAATTATTAAATTTATATAATTTGGACACTTTTTCCCGAGCATATGGTTATGGCGATCGTGAATATTGGGCTTGGAAAACGAAAGATTTTGTGAATGGAACTATGCAAGGTGGTGTTCACGCGCTGGCGATTTCTGTTAAGTTGAAAATTATTGATAACGAAAAATTTATTTTAAATGTGATCGATTCAGCGATTCGCGCAATAGAGAAAATAAGACATAAAAATGGATCAATGATTGAAGCCTATCCGAATGAACATTCGTTTTGTGTGACCGCTTTAGTGGCTTTTGATGTGCTTTCAGCTGTTAAACATTTAGGAGAGAAGCTTGATAGATATACAAGGAAAACATATCTGTCGATTGTGAAGCCGCTTATACATTTTATTTCAATCTATAATGAAACACATGCCTTGATATCAAATCATTTGGCAACAGGCGCGGCAGCAATCACGTTATGGAATAATTTGATGCAAGATAATAATCCACGGGATCAACAATTATTAGAGGTTATATATCAGCATCAGTCGGATGAAGGATGGTATCGAGAATATGAAGGTGCTGATCCAGGATACCAAACGCTTTGCGTCTATTATTTATTTTGTATTTATGAGATTACGAAGGATAAAAAACTTTTAGAAAGTTTGAATAAGAGCGCTGGTTTTTTAAAATATTTTATTCATCCGGATGGTACGATTGGAGGATTATATGGCTCTAGAAATACAGAAGTATATTATCCAGGCGGCATTGTAGGTTTTGCAAAAGAAAACAATGACTCTGCGTTGTTAGCTAAGTTTTTAGAACCAAAAAAAACACCTCAACACATTATGCCATCATCGGTTGATATAGGAAATTTTATTCCACTTATTAATAGCTATGCTGTTGCTGCTTTATATCAATCAGATTTATTATTGGAGACTAAACCAATATACCAAGAATGCTTTGAGAAATCGTTTCCTGATGCAGGATTGTTTATCAAATCAACTGATCAATACTACCTTATTATTAATTATAAAAAAGGTGGTGTGATTAAAGTGTTTGATAAGATAACAGGAATGCTTGATATTGAAGATGGTGGGATTTTTGGCTCCTTAAAAAATGGTAAGCGCTTTTCAACGCAGCAATATGACAATACAGTCAATTTTGATCAGAAAGATATTAGATCCCGTTTTTATTTGACTAATGAAGATTATCTTTCACCTTTCAAATTTATTATATTACGATTTCTATCGCTTACTATTTTTAGATCAATAAAGTTAGGCGAATGGTTTAAATATTGCATTGTAAAATACTTAATGACAGGGAAGAAGGAAATAAATGGTTATGTTAAACGATCATTTTATCTGACTGATAATAAGATTGTAGTCAGCGAACTGTGGGATAAGCCACCCGGTTGTGTTGGTATCGATCATTATGGCCAGGTAAAATCGATTCATATGGCTTCCAGTGGCTATTGGTTAGCTCAGGCAAAAGATGCACCTATAAAATCAAGGTTGGTAGAATTTTATTCTGAGGAAATCAAATGAAATTGATATCACGATTAAAGCCGGTTTATAATTTCAAAGAAATTTTGGCAGCAATGGCTTTTTCAACAGGTAATATCCTAAGGTTTGAGAAGGCATTTGCTAAAAAATTCGAATGTGATTATGGCGTGATGTTTTCATATGGTCGCGCAGGATTGTATTCATTGTTTAAGATATGGAATTTAAAGAACGATGAAATTATATGTCCTGCCTACACTTGCGTGGTTGTGGCCCATGCTATTGTTCTATCCGGCAATACGCCTGTGTTTATTGATTGTGAAAAAGATAGCTTTAATATGTCATTAGAAGGTATTAGAAACGCTATTACTGTGAAAACTAGAGCAATTATTGTGACGCATTTGTTTGGATATCCGATGGACGTAGTTGCAGTTCAAAAAATAATAAAAGAGGCGGAAGAGAAATATAATCATAAAATTTATATGGTACAAGATTGTGCTCATTCATTTGGTTGTCGGTGGAATGGCGAGTTGGTGACGAAGTTTGGTGATGCAGCCATTTATGGATTAAATATCAGTAAAATCATTAATTCAATTTTTGGCGGGATGGTGACGACTAATAGCCAAGAAACTTACCATGCTCTTATGGAATATCGAAAAACGACTTTTAGAAAATCCACCTGGCTAAAAAGTATAAAGCGATTTTTTTATTTGATTGCTATCTATCCGGCATTTAACGCATATATTTACGGATTCGTGAATTGGCTGGAAGGCAAGGGTCTGTTGGATCGATTTGTGAAATATTATGACGATGCGAGTATTGATTTTCCCAAGGACTGGAATACCTTGCCCACAGAAATAGAAGCAAGAATAGGATTGGTGCAGCTAAATAAATACGATAAAATCATACAGCTTAAAGGTGAAAACTCTAACCAATGGCAAAGGCGTTTTAAACAGGACAATGGAATATCATTTTTACTGATGGATAATGGAGCAACGTATAGTCATTGCGTTGGTTTAGTGACAGATCGCGGAAAGTGGATTGAGAAATTTCGACAAAAAAATATTAATTTGGGCGTTATTGTTGACTATGTCATCCCCTATACGCAAGCATATGAAAAATATAAATTTCAGGACTACCCCATCTCGAGATATTATAGTGAGCATGTAGTTAATTTTCCAAATTATAAAAATTTTCTTTATTAAGAGGGTGTACCTATGAATTCATGTATCAATATCCTAATTGATGAAATTACGTCAAAAAATAAAGCGCATAAGAAATTTCTATACGCTGAAAGGGAAGAGCTTTTTCAAGATGAAGTGAATAACTTAGAGGTATATATTCAATGCTGCTTAAATATGGGATTGAGTATTCAATATTTGGCGGATGCGTATAACTTGCTTGTAAATGACGCGATTAAAGAGCAGATTTTTTTTGAAAAAAACAAGCGGTATAGATACTGTAACTATGCGGATGTGGCATCTTCTGTGTATATGAACGATAAATACATGTCAAAATATATGTATGGTTTAGCTATTTCGATGTTTTTTTGGCCTCAACATAGAGAGATAATGAGGTTTTTCGCAAAAACCATTATCAATGAAAAAGGGGAGAGGTATTTAGAGATTGGTCCGGGCCATGGGCTTTTTATGTTAAAAGCAATGCAATTAGGCCCTTTTGATTTTTTTGAAGGAATTGATATCAGCCCCGCAAGTGTGAATATCACAAATATTATTATAAAATATAATTATATTAAGCAGACTTCAAATTATAACATTTATCAACAAGATTTTTTAAAATTAAATCGAGAATATGATTTTATTATTATGGGCGAGGTTTTGGAACATGTTGAAGAACCTTTATCATATTTAAAAAAACTATTCCAGCTATCTCATTATGGCGCCCATATATTTATTACTACTTGTATTAATTCCGCTATGATCGATCATATTTATCTTTTTAAATCAATAAAGGATTTAGAGGAGCTTATTGAAAGTTCAGGGTTGAATGTAAATGAGCGGCTGATAATTCCTTATCGAGGATTGAGTATTAAAGAAACGGAAGAACAACAGTTGCCAATGAATTGTGCTTATGTATTAAGTAAAAATCCCCCAGAATTTCAGAATGAGAAATGCTGAAATATGAACAACGTTTTAGTGTCCAGAAAATTTTATTTATCCGATCAGAAATATTTTGCGCGATTATCGGGCGACTATAACTTAATGCATCTTAATCCAATAAGTTCACGAAGAGAGCTATACGGTAATGTGGTTGTTCATGGCATTCATGCAGTTGTATGGATGTTAGAGGTTTTTTTCGGCGCACAAAAAAGCAATAGGGACAACCTAATTGATATTGTAAGTTTAGATGTTCAATTCCTGTCTCCAATTTACCTCAATAAAGTAGTGAATATAAGATTAATTAGTTCGGAAGGAAATAATGTTCATTTGCAATTGTTACAGGCTGAGCAAGTATTGGTGGAATTATATTTTTCATTTTGTTCTAGGTTAGCTGTGAGGAAGGTGAAAATTTGTTCAAATATTTGCGAGAATAAAAATCCAATGGATTTGACTTTTGATCAATTGCGAAATAAAGAAGGGACTCTGGAGTTGTTTTTCGAAGCAAATGTCGCGAAAAAAAAATTCCCAGTGCTAACACAAATACTGAATTTATTTTGTTTTGCTGAAATTCTTGCTATGACGCGTTTGGTTGGTATGCATTGTCCTGGTATGTGTTCTATTTTTTCAGCGCTTAAATTTAAAAACTATGAAGATAAAAGTCAGGATAAACACCTAACTTATAAAGTGGTTAAAATACACGATAAATTCAAGCTTGTTAAAATTAATGTGGAAAATTCAAGCTTGTTCGCTGAGATAGAAGCTTTTTATCGCCCAATGCCATATCAACAGCTATTTTTCAAGGACGTTATACGGCATGTGAAATCAGATGAATTTAGTGGGAAAACATCTTTGGTTTTAGGTGGAAGTCGTGGTCTTGGGGAAATTACAGCGAAAATTTTTGCTGGTGGTGGTGGGAAAGTAGTAATCACCTATCATAAGGGTGTTGAAGATGCTAAGCGTGTGAGGAATGAAATAAAAGACGCTGGATTTGATTGCGAATACATTAGCTATGATGTCAATAGGCCAGATGATATGTTGGATAGATTAGCTAAAATCACATCTGGTGTAGATTATATATTTTTCTTTGCAACACCAAAGATAGCCAAAAGTAGTATTTTCAATATGGATAATTTTAAACTATATAATAGCTATTATGTTGATGGTTTTTATAAGATATATAAATCGTATCGGACTCGCTATAATAATGATATTAAAATTTTTTATCCATCAACGGTTTATTTGGATGAGAAAGCGCTTGATTTTGGTGATTATATATCAGCAAAATATGCCGCTGAGATCTTATGCGAACAAATTCAAAAAATAGATCGACGGATTTATGTTTTAGTAAAGAGGTTGCCACGTATGGCGACAGATCAAACGCAGTCTTTAACACGGCATTTTTCAGAGAATGCGTTTGAATTTATGTTAAAAACAGTAAGAGAGTTAAATGCTTTGAAGTTAGTGTAGGGTGTGAGCAAGATAGCAAAATTGTTAAGGAGCTAACTAGTGAAAAATCTTAAATATATGGAAATTCTTCAAAAGAATAAATCATTTAGGGATGCTTTATCGGCTGCACAAGTGAGCGTGGCTGTTTTTTCTAATATCACCGTACATTATATTAGTGATATTCTTGAATATGCGTTACGGTCTAATAATGTCAATGTGCAGGTTGTTTTGGGCGATTATGATAATATTCTTCAAGATAGTGAAAAATATAAACATATCAATCATATTGTTGTTTTTTGGGAAGCTGCTAATTTTATTGAGGGGCTTCAATATAAAATTGAGCTTATGAGCGCTAGTGATATAAATAGCCTTTTAGATAAAGTCAAAGCTGAATTGGATTTCATATTTTTGACATTAACCAACAAGTCATTAGTCGTTTTCAATAGATTTTATTCAAGAGTTTTTACGCATAATCATCTTAGACGTGGTAATTTTGATATGATTTGTCAAGAGTTGAATGCGTACTTGGAGAAAAAAGCCCCGCGTAATTTTCAACTGGTTGATTTGGATAATGTTTTTATAAAATGTCCTATAGATAACGCCATTGATTTCCGATACTTTTATTCTTCAAAGGCGTTATATACGATAAATTTTTTTAAAATTTACGTTGAATACATCAAACCATTATTGCTTTCTATGCTTGGGAGAAGTAAAAAAGCTATTATCTTTGATTGTGATAATACTTTATGGCATGGGGTTCTTGGCGAGGATGGTATCAATGGTATTGAGATGATTGCTGATACAAAAAAGGGTGTTATTTACGAGGAAATACAACATTATGCGCTTGCTTTAAACAGACAAGGGGTGCTCATAGGCTTGTGTAGTAAAAATAATTTTCAGGATGTCGAAGAGGTTTTTTCTAATCATCCTGGAATGAAAATAAAAAACGAACATATCAGTGTTAAGAAAGTTAATTGGCAGGATAAGGTGACGAATCTGATTGAAATTGCAAAGGAACTTAATATAGGAATGGATAGCCTGGTTTTTATTGATGACTCTGATTTTGAGATAAACTTAGTGAGGCAACAATTACCTGAAGTAACAGTGTTGCAGGTACCAAAGGTACAAGGAGAATATCCTGGGGTATTTCGGGATAATATGAGTTTATTCTATATTGGAACATCTCAATCTGAAGAAGATCTCTGTCGTACAAAACTATATAAAGATGAAGAAGCGAGAAGTGTTCATAGGAATAAATTTAATAACCTCGAGGATTATTTACGATCATTAGGATTACAAATTAAAATATTTTTTAATAAAAAAGAGGAAATTTCCAGAATTTCCCAATTAGCGCAAAAAACGAATCAATTTAACCTTACGACCAAAAGGTATTCAGAGATAGATATAGCCAACTATATGGATGATGAAAAAATTGATGTTATTTCATTATCAGCAAAAGATAGGTTTGGCGAATATGGTATCGTCGGAGTGTGTATTGTTAAACTTAATAACAAGTGCGCAAATATTGATACACTACTTATGAGTTGCCGTGTTATTGGTAGAAATATTGAATTTGCTTTTTTTAACATCATAATGGCTTTTTTATCGAAAAAGGGATTTGATCGCGTTAAATCAAAATATATTAAAACTCAAAAAAATGAACAGGTGAAAAAATTATATGATAGGCTGGGTTTTAATGTAGAATCGTATTCGGATTCTGAAATATCCTATTGCAGGAACATTAATGATTTTGTGCCATTTTATTTAGATTATATTGAGGTAAATGATGGAAAAAAAACTTAAAGAAATTATAGCTACGGTATTAAGTGTTGATATAAGCAAGATAGATGAGGGGGCATCGTCCGAAACGATAGAAAACTGGGATTCATTAAGACATATGAAGTTGATGATAGCATTAGAAGATGAGTTTTCTTTAGAATTTGATGATGATGAGATTATGCGTATGTTTGACTACAAAGCAGTACTTGAAGTTTTACTAAAAAAATCAAATTTAACTAAAAAATGATTGTCAATATTTTAAAAAATTATAGGTTTAAGCAGCTACTTTGTGTTTTTTTTGATGAATATCTTTGGTCTATTTGTAAACATATTCCTGGTATTGAAGGGCTGTTTATACGGCGCATGTATTTAAAAATGTTTTCAAAAAAATGTGGGCCAGGGGTGATTTTGCAAAGATCCGTTCATTTGAGAAGCACCTATAATCTACAAATAGGAAAAAATGTTTTTATTAATAGGGGTGTTCATATTGATGCATTTGGGGGGGTTGAAATAGGTGAAGGAGCTGCATTAGGACCTCATGTTGTTATAATTACAGGGGATCATGGTTTTTTACCTAAGGGGACAATGTATCAAAAGAGGGGGCTTTCTTCCAGGCCAGTAATTATTGGAAATAATTCGATGATTTGTGCTAATTCCTATATTGGGGCGGGTGTTAAAATTGGTAAAAATTGCGTAATAGCTGCAGGGACATCCGTATTGGTGGATGTGCCAGATAACGCTGTTATATCAAACTCACCGGCCGATTTATATTCCAGAAGCATGAAAAAAACATTGAAGAATTTTGCTCAAAAGTAAATTATGAAACCTATTTTCTGATTTTTAAATCCACTCTTTGTTGTTGTTATGGTTTTTTATGAATAAGTACAAACAGCTCATCTCAGATTCTATGGTCTATGGTTTAGGTGCAATAACGGCAAAAGCTATTCCGTTTTTATTAATCCCTCTATTTACGCGCATATTTTCGCCGCAGGATTATGGCTATATTTCAATGTATTCTACAGTAAGCAATATTTTGGCAATTTTTATGACGGCTGGTTTAGATGGCGCCCAATCTTTTTTTTTTATGGAGGCTAAAAACAAGAAGAATTGCCCCATTGAAAAAGTGACCACTTCAATTTTTCAACTCCGTATGATTTTAGGACTGATAGTTTCTATTATATGTGCCATTTTTTCGCCGTTAATTGTTCGTTTGTTTTTTAATCAGATAATGCCTTTCCAATATATTTTGTTAGTTATTTGTACCACTTTTTTTTCTTCCATGATTAGTCAATCGATAGAGGTTTTTCGTTTAATCTATCAGCCTTGGCGCTATATTTTAATATCTTTTTTACAATCATCATTAGGACCAGTAATTTCAATTGGTCTAATTATAGAATTTCATTGGTATTTAACGGGATATTTTGCTGGGTTCGCGATAGCCTCAATTATTGTGACTTTTTATGGTTGGCTTGCCACCCGAAAATATCGGTATTGGTATACATTAGAAACGGATCTTTGGAGGCCTTTTTTGCAATTTGGAGCAGTTTTTATTCCTTCTGGTCTGTTGATTTGGATATTAAGTGGTGCAGATCGATGGTTTGTTTTGCGAATATTGGGAGCTAAAAACTTAGGCATATATGCGGTTGGAGCGCAGATCTCTACATTAATCGCACTGGCAGTAACTATTTTTCGTCAAGCATGGTGGCCTGTTGCAATGGATGCTATTCATCACGATGACGGCCCTGAATTTTTTAGAAAAATTGCTTTATGGTACGTCGGGTTAGGTTCGTTAGGTGCTGTTCTCATTACTTTTTTATCGCCCTATCTCATTCGATTGCTAGCGCCGTCAGCGTACTATTCAGGTTGGAGGGTTGTTGGACCTATGGCGTGGTCTAGTATTTTTTATGGTTTTTATTTAATTGGTGGGATGGGCATTTTTAAGAGTAGAAAAACCTATCTTAATTTTTTCATTGATATCATATCCGTTACGGTTAATATTACGTTAAATTTAATATTAATTCCATTAATGGGTATTATGGGCGCAGCTATCGCAACGGCTTTATCGATAGGTATTTCGAATTTAATCACAATGAATATTAGTAATCGTTATTACCCCGTTAAATGGCAATGGGCATATTATGGTTTATTTATGACACTTAGTTTAGGGTGTATTGTGTGGTTATTGATATAAAAGAAAAATGCAATCGATTTTTTAAGAAATACAGTAAAAAACAGCTGTGGTTTTTGCTTTTTTATCCTTTTTTTATCGCGATTTTTAATTTCTATGCATTGATCGTCTCAATGAAAAATATTATTTGTGTTTTATTAAAAGGGAAAGATTGGAAGTATTACTCTGGCAACACAGCGCATACCGCAATCAATAATTATTTTTATTATACTCAAGATCTAAATGTTCAAAAATTCGGAAGATTTGGTAACAGTAAACTCTTGGCCGGCGGTGACTATAGCCTAGCTAAATTATTTCAGCTTAATCCATTAAGTTTACGACTGATGTCGTCTTTAGGGACAACATGTATGTTGGTTATCGCGATGTGTGTTTGGCTTTTCAGCGTTACTTTTTTGACGAATTGCTCGAGTACTCATCAAATTTCATTGATTTTTGTCATCATTTCCAGTTCATTGTTTTTTGCTAATTTTATCGACTTGCAAAATTATAATATTTTGGGCTGGATGTTATTGCCATTTGCGTTCTATTCTATGTTGCATCACAGCTATTATGCATTTTTTGCCGCCTCATTTCTGATGTCATTCATGAGCTTCACTTCTATATTTTTTCTAGGGTTTTATGTCATTGTTTTTGTTTTATGGCGCGGAGATATCTATTTGTTGGTTTCGTTTTTTCCAGCTGTGATTCGATTTATTATTCCGATGCTAATTTCAATTCGACATGCCGGGGTTTATGGTATGACTTGCCTTTTAGGTTTGATTAAAACAGGAGCTAAATATAGACGATCTGATGTTGGGGTTTCGCTTGTCGGTATTTATTTGCTGACTTTATTCGGCAGTTTTTCTATCGGGTATTTTATGTTTTTTGGGTTGGATAATTATTCCATTTTAATGTTTTCCTTTGTGTTTCTTTTTGCTCTTAATTCTTTTTTTTCGCGCTTTGCTGACACTCAATCACTCTTTATTGTTTTTTTGACTATTTCATCTATGGCTATACTGAGCGCTCATCACAAGCATTTTTTGATATTAGAAATAATGTTTTATTTTTCCATTAATCCAGCTTATTTTTTGATAGGCTTAAAGCCATTTCATAAAGGGCTTTTTTCTCCTCTACCAAGAACACCAGTGAGCATGAAGCTTTGCTTAGAACAAATTACTAACATGTTTAGAGAGGTTAAGCCTGGGTCTAAGATATTGATGACATTTAGTAACCCTAATAACGAATATGGCAAAATATTTGATGGATTTCGGCAGTATATTGAGCCAATCGAATACGTGGCAAATAAATATGATATCTGTGTTTTTCCTGATTGGTATTTTATTGAAAAGAATAATTGCCTTGATTCCTCGGATGATTTTTGGGGTGTAAGTCAGAGCCAAATTGTGGCTACTATGAGTAAATATAGTGCTGAATATGTAATTAGGTATCGCGAATATGGTGATATAGTGAAGTTTAGTCTTTATAAGAATTATTATAATTTATTGGGTTCTATAGAATTTTCATTAATGCCGGGTAATTTATTTGCTATTACTTAATATCCTATTGATTGGTCTTATTGTTTATTTATTGTTGTTGCTCCTAACAGCATGATAGTTTCAAATAATGTTTACTAGAGCAGGAAAAAAGAAGTTAGTGCAAAATAATTTCTGTAAATTGCCTAAATCTGATCGGAGGATTGATAATAGTTGTGTTCCTATTATACAATCATTACACGTGAGTAGATAATATTGAAAAACTTGTCTGAGATGGTGGCGCTTGAAGGTGATAATTATCACGGGTTAAAATGATGGTAAAGAATACAGTTGTTATTTTAGGGATCGATGCTTTTCTAAGGAAAAATCGTTATCAGCTTGAATTATTGAACGAACGAGGATTTAGGTTTGATGTATTTACTGGGGAGGCCCTTTGCAATCCTTCATTGCACATGCAGGGACTTTATGCGTTGAATAATTTATTTGTATTAAAGCGAGGCTTTTTTGCAAGAGTGTTACAAATTTATTTATATCTGCGTTCATGCAAAAACACGATTCACCATGCTGAAATTTATGCTACTGGACGATTTTCGTATTTTTATGTGATTCTTTGTAAGTACTTCAATATCAAATTTCTTGTCGTTGAAAGAGGGGATCTGCAGTTTTTAAAGAGCATACCATTTTTTTATCGAGCCCTGATTCGGCGAGTATATCAGTTGGCTGATGTGGTTTGGTATAAAGAGCCATATATGGCTGGATTATTAAGAGAAATTGGCGTCAAAAATAGTTCAATGATTCCGAATAGTGTAGCTTCTCCGGTAATTAGGTGCGGAGAGAAAAAAATAGATTTTCTTTGGGTTAACCGGATAATAAAAGAAAGAAGATTTGATTGGGTTATGCAATATTTTCTTAATTGTGCCTTCAATGCACAGGTTGTTGCTTTGGGGTTATTACCTAAACATGTTGCTCAGCTTTCAAAAGAGGCAAAAGATTCTTTAATTAGGTTAAAAATGAGCGAAAAGTTTCAGATATTTGAGTGTATTGATCCAATCGAATACTATTGGATGGCGAAATATTTTATTCTTCCTTCGAGGATTGTTTTTGGAAATCACTCTCTTCTTGAGGCTATGTCTTATGGTGTCGTTCCAATTGTTTCTAAAACTGAAGCGACAAATCTTATAGTCCAAGATGGTTATAATGGTATTGTATTCAATCATACGTTTGAAGATTTTGCATTGGCGTTAAATCGCGCATGGAGGCTTGATGAAGAAAATTATTCTCGTTTGTCAGCAATGGCTAAAAAAACGATTTGTGAGAAATTTTCGCAATCAAATTGGGGGGATCAAGTGGAATTCTTGTATAAGACGATAATTTGACGAGATTTCATTAGGAATTCCCGCGCGTTTAGTGCGGGAATTCCTAATGAAATTAGTCTATTGCTCCTGAGTTGCGTATGAGGTTTTTTTTGCTGGGGAAACGCTAGCATATGTTTGCTTCGTTAAGATAAAATGAAAGAACTTCTCGTTGCACATTTCTTTGAAGCGATAGGGATAGCGGCTGACATTTAAAACGAAACGGTTAGTAAATGCACAAGATAACAATTCTTCATTTGATCACAGGGCTTGGACAAGGTGGTGCAGAGACAATGTTATATCGGTTACTGTCTAATATGGATAATAATCGATTTGAAAACATTGTGATTTCAATGACCGATAAAGGCGTGTTTGCTGAAAAGATTGAGCATTTAGGAATTCCAGTCTACTGCCTCAATATGAAACGAAATCTATCTTCAATCGTTGCAATCTGGAGATATCATCGACTACTCAAAAAACATCATCCAGATATTGTTCAAGCATGGATGTATCATGCAAATGCCTTTGCGATGATGGCAAGGTTTTTTTTGTCTAAGCATCAAGTGATTTTTAATATCAGACGTAGTTTGGATAATAAAACCAATTTGAAATGGTTAACGCGTTGTGCGCTTAAATTTAACGCGTGGTTATCCCCATGGGCTGTGGCAGTGATATATAACTCACAATGGTCACAGATGCAGCATCAACAGACTGGCTTTTGTGCAGATAATGCCGTTTATATTCCTAATGGGTTTGATTTAAATGTATTCAAGCCGAGTGAAGTGATATATAAAAAATTTAGAGTAAAACATCATTTAAACGAGTGCTCTAAAATTGTGGGAATGATTGCGCGATTTCACTCAGATAAGAATCACCAGGGATTTGTTGAAGTGGCGAAAAGAATAGCGGATAGCGCCAATTCAGAGTCTGTTTTCTTTGTGTTAGCAGGGAAAGGATGTCATATTAATAACCAGCCACTACTCGAATGGATAAAAAACGCTCATTTGGAAGATCGTTTTATTTTATTGGGGAGTGTCGAGAGTATCCAAGTATTGCCCGCTTTTGATGTATATTTATCAACTTCATGGGTTGAAGGGTTTCCCAATGTCATCGGTGAAGCGATGGCATGTGGTGTCCCCTGTGTTGCGACAGATGTGGGGGATACAAAAATGATTGTATCGACTCATGGATATACTGTTGCCGCTGGGCAGTATGACGAACTAGCTCAACAGGTTATTTTTTTATTAAAAGAGGCTGGTAGTGCTCAAGAAAATAGACGGCAAAGTGTGACTGATCGGTATGATCTTTCAAAGACTGTTGCTTACTATGAGCAATTATATGTTAAAGTTAAAAAATGAGTAAAGGATGGTATTAAATGTCGCTGATCAATAGAGTCCATTATTGGTTCCATAGGCCAGAACGAGGTTTTGATCCGGTTCCGTATGAGTACGCTCTGTCTTATTTTAATAGGCCTAATGAATCTGAGGAATATGTGCGGTATGAGGTGGATCAAGTTGAGCAATTTTGTGGTTCTCTAAAAGGAAAGAAAATACTTGATTTAGGTGCAGGACCGGGGCATTTTTGTAAAGAGTTTTTTTTTAGAGGTGCTCAGGTTACATGGCACGATATATCAAAAAATTATTATGATTTATTTATAGAAAAATATGGCGCTGTAACCAATATCAATACGCAAATCGGTTATTTGGAAGAGAGTTCGGGTAAGTTCGATATTATATTTAATCGGGTTTGTTTTTATTATGCGATGAATGATAAACGATTGGCTCATCACATCATAGCGTTGTTAAATAAACACGGGCAGGCTTATTTGATATTGAATAACGAACGCCAATATTTAGGTAAGCAGGATTTCGTTTCGAAAATTATTACCTTTTTAAACAATCATTTCGGGCTCAAAATTGGACACCCTATGATGAACAACAAAAGAATAAAAAAAATATTTTCAAATCTACCGGTTAATTATATTACATTTGAGATAAAGGGCGCTGAGACTATTGTCAAACTTAGGAAGTGAGTTTTATTGATGTCAAAAGTATTCTTCAGAATGGATGATATTACGCCGGAAATGAATTGGGAGGCGTTTAATCGATTTGAGGCATTGTTTAGTTGTTATGAGGTTTTCCCTCTGTTGGGTGTTGTGCCGAATAATCAAGATGATCGATTGAGGCGAGGAAAATATAATCCTGAATTTTGGGATATTATTCGTGCGCTACACGCGCGAGGTTGGTTGGTTGCGCAGCATGGATATACACATCAGCAGAGCACTAAAAATGGGGGCATATTAAATGTTTCTAACAAGAGTGAGTTTGCAGGTGTGCCTTATGCAGAGCAATATGAGAAGATAAAAAAGGGGAAAGCCCTTCTGTCTTCGCAGGGAATCGATTCAGATATTTGGATGTCTCCTTCGCATAGCTATGATAGAAACACATTATCGGCGTTAACCAATCTAGGGTTTCGGTATATTACAGATGGATACAGTTTATATCCTTATAGCTATCAAGGACTTAAGTTTATTCCTTGCCAAATTTCTAGACCATATAAGAGCGTTGTTGGTTGCTTGACGGTTTGTATCCACTGTAACAGTATTTCTGACGAGGGATTTCAAGAAATTGCATCATTTTTGACTCGCCACTCAACACGGTGCGCTAGTTATGACGAAGCCCTGAAGTTAAAATGTTCACCTTATTTCTTGGCTTATGGAATAGAGCGTTGTTTGTTGGCGTTAAGATCTTTTAGGCATATGCTTAAAAATTACAAATTCTGAGGGTGTGATGTGTGGGATTGCAGGTATAGTTAATTTCAAAAAGGATATTTTGTCACAAGATGTGTTGACTCGTATGTTGAGCATACTGAGGCATCGAGGGCCTGACGATGAAGGAATATGGCATAAAAAAAATATTGCCCTAGGCCATGTTCGTTTATCGATACGTGATTTAAGTGCGGCTGGTCATCAGCCCATGCTTTCTTTCGATCGAAAATGGGTAATTGTTTTCAATGGAGAAATTTATAATTACAAACAAATTAAGCGGGATATTTTACAAGAAGTTACTGTGAGATTTAGTAGTGATAGCGATACTGAAGTGCTTGTGAATGCCATTGCTTTGTGGGGAGTTGAAGAAACGCTTATTCGGTGTGTTGGTATGTTTGCATTTGCTGCTTATCGGATTCCAGAACAGAAACTCTATTTAGCTAGAGATCGTTTTGGGGAAAAGCCCTTATATTATGGTATTCAAAATAATACATTGGCTTTCACTTCGGAATTAAACGCATTAAAGCCCATGAGTAGTGCTTTTGATTGGCGATTTGAAGTGGATGATTCTGTGCTGGCGGCCTATTTTCGATGGGGGTATGTGCCAGCTCCAGCGTCTATTTTTAAAGATATTTTTAAACTCAAGGGTGGGCATTATTTAATTATTGATCATCAAGGTCATGTTGTAGATAAAATCTTTTGGAATATGCGAGAAAAAATAGAAGAAAGTAAAAAAAATCTATTTGCAGGAAGTCTGACAGAGGCGGTCGATTTATTAAAAGAGAAGTTGCAAGATATTGTTACGCTGCAGGAAATTGCGGATGTGCCGGTGGGGGCTTTCTTATCAGGTGGCGTGGATTCTTCTATTGTTGTTGCAGTCATGCAATCCATGTCGAATCAACGGGTTAAAACCTTTTCGATTGGGTTTCATGAGAAAAAATATAACGAGGCATCTTTTGCTAAAGAGGTAGCGAAACATTTAAGAACCGATCATACCGAGATATATTTATCACAGGCTGAAGCGATGCTGCTTGTTCCTAAGATGGCGGATATTTATGATGAACCCTTTGGAGACTCTTCCCAGTTACCCACATTTTTAGTGAGTGAAATCGCGAAGAGAGATGTCAGCGTTGCAATTTCTGGGGATGGTGGGGATGAAGTGTTTGGTGGCTATCCCAGATATTTACAGTCAGAGAGCCTGTGGGATAAATTTTCCATGATCCCAAATAGGTTGAAGCCATTATTATTAAAAATGTTACAGCTGTATCCTTCAGGCGTAACATTTAATGGGGTTAATATAGGGGATAAACTGAAGAAATTAGCAGCCATTTTAGGAACCGCTGATTCCCCATGGGGTCTTTACTTTAACTTGATTTCATCTGAAAGTAAGATCGATAGTCTTGTTTTATCTGCAAAGTATAAGAGCCCCCATTTTGATATTTGTCCGAATACTTTTAACTATCGAGAATGGATGATGTTTTTAGATGCACAGACTGGCCTGCAAGACGGTATTTTAGTCAAAGTGGATAGAGCCTCTATGGCTGTTTCCTTGGAAACGCGCGCGCCTTTGTTGGATCATACACTTTTTGAATTTGCATGGCACTTGCCGATGAATTATAAAATTTGTAATGGAAAAGGGAAGGTGGTTTTGAAGGAGTTATTGTATCGATATTTGCCTAAACAATTAATCGATCGCCCAAAGAAAGGGTTTGGGTTCCCGTGTGAGGAATGGTTGCGAGGTGGGTTGAAACAATGGGCTGAAGAATTATTGTGTCCTACTCGTATTGCGCAGCAGGGGTTTCTCAATGGAAAACAAGTGGCAGCTTATTGGAGAGAGCATTTATCGGGTAAGCGAAATTGGCAAGCGATTTTATGGAATATTTTAATGTTTCAATCTTGGTTGGCAAGGCAGGGGATATAGCTCATGTTGTTCGCTGGTTTTTTATGGGGCATTTTATTTTATTTTATTGCCTTTATGCTGAGTCTTTGGTTGTATCGTTCTTATTCACCCATGTATAAAAATATCATTTTTATTATTTTCATTTCTGGTGTGGGTCATTTTTTCGGGACGTACCTTTATTCTTTCTTGCCCAGTGACTCAATAGATCAATTTTTTCCTGGCGCTAATCCTTTCTTTTCGGGGGTGGGGACTGATTTTATAGAAAATATAGTTTGGTACGTTAGAGATTGGCTGACTGGGGATTCTCTTTTGGGCACTTTTTACTTTTTTTCAGCATTTGCTTTTTTGGGGAGTGTATTATGGTATTTGTTGTTTTTAAGGTGCTCTCAATTTTTAAACATTGAGAATCAAAAAAGAATTTTCCCAGCTTTGGTGATCATATGTTGGCCATCATTTTTTTTATTTACTGCGGGTATGGGGAAGGACTCATTAAGCTTTTTTTTGATTCCCTTGACCTTATTGTTATGGGATCGATTTTTTTACCAGAGAAAAAATCGTTTGGTGACTCTTACTGTGCTAGCGCTAAGCGTTGTGTTTATGGCGATGATTCGCCCTTATTTGCTGATAATTTTTGTAGGCGCTTATTATTTTTCCACATTCAAAGGGCTTCGGGAATTATCGTTTTTTCGTGTCGTTGGGATTGTGATTCTGATTCCAGTTGTATTATACGTTATGCGATGGGTGGTGATTACTCAAGGCGGTTTGCAAGACCTGCAATTAATGAATATAGCTCAGCATGCAGTGTTGCAACAAAGTCGATTAGATACCGGAACAAGTTTTTCGATTCTGTCATCAAATCCTTATATCTTATTATTGATGTTACCTTATAGCTTTTTTATGAATTTAGTGATGCCATTGTTTTTTTTCTCTAATAACGTGTCGGGAATTTTAGCCTCAATTGAAAATGTTTTTTTAGTCTGGCTGTTATATGATTTTTGGAGACAAAGAAGATTGTTTAAGATAATAAAGTCACGATTTTCCTTGATTAGGATTGCCTTTTATTTTTTCCTGATCGGCATGATGTTTTTAGGGTTAATTAATACTAATTTAGGTTTGGCGATGCGTCAAAAATCCATGTATGTTCCGGCTTTTTTAGTTGTGGCGATGTTGACCTGGCTCTATAAAAAACAAAGAGGTATTAGGTGAAAGTCGCGATTATTGCCAGTTTTCTCCCTTCTGTTTTAAATTTTAGACGAGAATTGGTTCTTGAATTGTCTCGTCATGGGCAAGTAAAAATATTTGCGCCTGATGAGTGTGAATCAGTAACGAGAGCAATCCTTGCTTTAGGCGTTGAGTATGAGTGTATTCCGATAAAAAATTCTGGTTGGAACCCATTTTCAGATTTGCAGCTCATGTATAGGTTAAGCTCTCAAATTAAACGTTTCAAACCAGATTGCGTGTTAAGCTACACGATTAAGCCGGTTATTTGGGGTTCGATTGCAGCCAAAAGAACCGATGTGAAAAATATCTATTCGATGATCACAGGCCTTGGTTATTCATTCACGGAAATTAATACTTGGAGTCGTAAGCTGATACATTGGATCGTTAAAAAATTATATCGCAATGCATTGCGTAGTAACAGCAAAGTTTTTTTTCAAAATCCAGATGATCAGGCATTGTTTATTAGGGAAAATCTAGTAGATAAAGAGAAAACATTACTTATTAATGGGTCTGGTGTTAACTTGGAACGTTTTTCTATCGTACCATTACCGCAGGAAAAAGTGTTTTTGTTTATCGGCCGTCTTTTAAGGGACAAGGGACTTTATGAATATGTCAATGCGGCTAGACAAATAAAAAAAGCACATGTTTGCGCGAGATTTTTGATTGTGGGAGGGCTTGATGCAAACCCTTCATCTATTAAAAAAATTGAATTAGATAGATGGTTGGATGAAGGAGTTATTGAGTATAAAGGTAAGCTGAACGATGTTAGACCTGTTATAGCTGAGTCTGCTATTTATGTATTGCCTTCTTATCGTGAAGGAACGCCAAGATCTGTATTAGAAGCGATGTCGATGGGTAGGCCGGTTATTACGACAGATGTACCGGGATGTCGAGAAACGGTTATTGATGGATTGAATGGGTTTCTAGTGCCAGTGAAAAATGTTGATAAGTTGGCGGAGGCGATGGAGCGGTTTATTTTGCATCCAGATCTTGTTTTTCGCATGGGAAAGGAAAGTCGTCGAATAGCTGAAGAGAAATTTGATGTGCATAAAGTAAACCACGTTATTCTAAAAACTATGGGAATATTTGAAGAATAAATATGATCAACAAGTTCTATCAAAATCATTTCAAGCAATGGATCGATTTTCTTATCGCGAGTATTTTGTTATTGGTTTTTTTTCCATTATTTTTGTTGCTTTTTTTTCTTGTTCGGCGATTTTTGGGCAAGCCTGTCCTGTTTAAACAAATCCGACCAGGTAAAAATGCACAATTATTTACGCTCTATAAATTTAGAACCATGAAAGAAATTTATGATGCCGCTGGAAATTTATTACCCGATGAGCAGCGATTAACGAAATTTGGGTTGTTTTTACGTCGCACGAGTTTCGATGAATTACCGGAACTGTGGAATGTGTTTAGAGGCGATATGAGTTTAGTAGGGCCCCGTCCGTTACTAAAAGAATATTTACCCCTCTATTCAGCAGAACAAAAACGCCGTCATGAGGTTAAATCAGGGTTGACAGGGCTTGTCCAGGTGAGCGGCCGAAATAATTTATCATGGGAAGATAAATTCAAATTGGATATTTGGTATGTTGATCATGTTTCATTGTGGGTGGATATAAAAATTTTATTTCTTACTTTTTTTAAGGTGTTAAAATCCGAAGGGATCAGCCAACCGGGTCATGTGACGATGGAATATTTTACTGGAAGCATGGCCGATTCAAAAGGAGAAAAACAATGACGAAAACGATCGCAGTTGTAGGCTTAGGTTATGTTGGCTTACCGCTGGCTGTCGAGTTTGGAAAATATTTCCAAACGATTGGCTTTGATGTATCTGCGAAAAAAATCATGCAATTAAATCAAGGCATTGATCTGACCGGTGAGTTGGCTGAAGGAGCACTGGCCCAAGCAAAATTATTATCTATGACGAGTGATCCATTAGCGATTCAAACAGCAGATTTTATTGTGATAGCAGTTCCAACCCCGGTTGATATTGCGCATAAGCCTGATTTTACACCACTCATTTCCGCGAGCGAAATCGTTGGTAGTCATTTAAAGCAAGGTGCGATTGTTGTTTATGAGTCGACGGTTTATCCTGGCGCAACGGAAGAAATTTGTGTGCCAGTATTAGAAAGATGCTCAGGAAAAAAATGGAAAAAAGATTTCTTTGTGGGTTATTCGCCGGAGCGCATTAACCCGAGCGATAAAGTGCATACACTCACGAATATAGTGAAAATCGTTTCTGGGGATACGGCAAAAACACTGGCTGAAGTGGCTGATGTCTACGGGCAAATTATCACGGCAGGTGTTTTTGCAGCAGCAAGCATCAAAGAAGCTGAAGCAGCGAAGGTTATTGAGAATACACAACGCGATTTGAATATTGCACTCATGAATGAGCTGGCTATTATTTTTGATCGTTTAGGTATTGATACATTGGATGTGTTAAAAGCGGCGGGATCTAAATGGAATTTTTTACCGTTTCGTCCCGGGTTGGTTGGCGGTCATTGCATTGGAGTCGATCCCTATTATTTAACGCATAAAGCAGAAATGATGGGTTATCATCCGCAAGTGATTTTGGCAGGTCGTCGTATCAATGATAACATGGGCCGATTTATTGCTGAAAAGACGGTTAAAAAAATATTGCATCAAGGTGTTAATGTGGCTGCTGCAACTGTGTGTGTCTTAGGGTTAACGTTTAAAGAAAATTGCTCGGATTTACGTAATTCTAAAGTCGTGGATATTCTCGATGAACTGAGAGCGTTTCATGTGGGATCGATTCATGTGTATGATCCGATGGCGGATCGCGAAGCAGCGCAGCATGAATACGGTATTGACTTGTGTGATTGGGATCAGCTGCCGGTATGCGATGCTTTAATCGTTGCAGTTGCACATGATGCTTATGCTAAGCAGCCGCTTGATTACTTCCTTGCAAAAATGAAGCTCAATGCTTGCTTAATTGATGTAAAATCAATTTTTGATCGTGACGAGTTAAAGAAAAAGAAAATTGCTTATTGGCGATTATAAAAAACAAAAGGATAGTCATGTGAAAGGGGATGAAAAAATAAAGTCTGTTCTAGAAGGTAAACAATATACTTGGTTGGTTACAGGCATTGCTGGCTTTATCGGATCCAATTTGTTGGAGCATTTATTGCGTTTTAATCAGAAAGTCGTTGGACTCGATAATTTTTCGACGGGCCATCGAAGGAATCTTGAAGAAGCCTTACAATCTGTATCAGCAGAACAGCAAAGTCGGTTTGATTTTATCGAAGGTGATATTCGATCTGCAGAGACTTGCGCTAAAGCAATGCAAGGTATTGACTATGTTTTGCATCAAGCCGCGTTGGCTAGTGTGCCGAGATCGATTCAATTTCCTCTCTTAGTGAACGAAGTGAATGTCGGCGGATTTTTAAATATCTTAAAAGCGGCTGTTGATGCAAAAGTTAAACGATTTGTGTATGCATCTTCAAGTTCTGTGTATGGTGATTCGGAAATATTACCAAAAGTTGAAACGCATCTCGGTAATGCTCTATCGCCTTATGCGGGAACAAAGCAGATCAATGAGCTTTATGCGAAGGTTTTTTCTTGTTCCTATGGTATTGAGACGATCGGATTGCGTTATTTTAATGTGTTTGGGCAAAGACAAGATCCCGAGGGCGCTTATGCCGCTGTGATTCCATTATGGTTTAAGGCGATGCTGAAAGGTGAGGATGTGCTGATCAATGGAGATGGGAAAACATCGCGTGATTTTTGTTATATAGAAAATGTTGTCCAAGCGAATTTATTAGCGGCCATCACCTCCAATCCAGAAGCAGTTAATACGGTTTATAATATTGCAGTGGGTGAGAGGACAACGCTGAATGAATTATTTTCATTCATTCAAAAAGCGCTATCAATTCAAAATAAAGAGCCCACTTATCAGGATTTCAGAGTAGGAGATATTCCTCATTCACTTGCCAGTATTGAAAAAGCGAAACGATATTTAGGGTATGCACCCCGTTATACAATCAAAGAGGGATTATCTGCGGCGGCCAATTGGTACCGCAAATTTTTTATTTAAAATAAGCGATTAAAAATCATGAATAATCTTTTGATTTTAGGTGCTGGAGGACATGGAAAAGTAGTTGCAGATGCAGCCTTCAAAATGGGGCGATGGGAAGAAATTTCTTTTTTAGACGATCGTTATCCAGTGATGACAAGCGTTTTAAATCATTTCACAGTGATCGGAAAATTTTCGGATGCAGCAAATTTTCTAGGTTCATATCCTGATTTGATTGTAGCATTGGGGAATAATACGCAAAGGCTAGAATTGCTTCGGCGGCATCAAAATCTAGGATTTCGTTTAGCTACTATTATTCATCCCACCGCATCAATGAGCTGTTTTTCTCGTATCACAGAAGGTTCTGTTGTTTTCGCGCAAGCTGTTGTTAATCCTAATGTTCAAATAGGGTTTGGGTCTATCATCAATACCGCGGCTGTGATTGAACATGATTGTGTTTTATCTGAAGGAGTTCATGTCGCGCCAAATGCTGTTTTGTGTGGGGCAGTTAATGCGGGTGCGCGTACTTTGATAGGGCCTGGCGCCGTTGTTTTAGAGAATCGATGTATTGAAGCTGATGTCATTATCGGTGCGGGTGCTGTGGTCATTCATCATATTTTGGCGAAACAAATAGTGGTAGGAGTGCCTGCCAGGAGTATAAAAAATCATGAATAATTTTCCCTCGTGGCCTCATTTTGAAAACGATGAAATTCAAGCAGTTGAATGTGTTTTACGTTCGGGGAAAATTAATTATTGGACAGGAGATGAAGGTCGGCAATTTGAAAAAGAATTTGCTGATTATGTCGGCACCGATTATGCGATTGCATTGACGAATGGCACCGTCGCGCTAGAGCTGGCATTATATGCTTTAAACATAGGGATTGGCGATGAAGTGATTGTGACGCCGCGAACATTTATGGCTTCAGCCAGTTGTGTCATGATGCGCGGTGCAACACCGGTTTTTGCTGATGTCGATCCCGTTTCTCAAAATATTACGGCTGAAACCATTTCAAAAGTTATCACTTCCAAAACGAAAGCCGTGATTTGCGTGCATTTAGCCGGATGGTCGTGCGACATGGATCCGATTATGGCGCTGGCAAAGCAATATGGTTTTTTTGTTATTGAAGACTGTGCACAAGCGCACGGCGCACAATATAAAGGACGATCCGTTGGCTCGACCGGGCATATTGCTGCATTTTCATTTTGCCAGGATAAAATTATGACGACTGGTGGCGAGGGCGGCATGGTCACGACCAATAATAAAGATTGGTGGGAAAAGATGTGGGCATTTAAAGATCACGGTAAAAGTTACAACACAGTTTATCATCGACAACATCCGCCCGGATTTCGCTGGTTGCATGAGGATTTCGGAACGAATTGGCGTTTAACTGAAATGCAATCTGCGATCGGGCGATTACAATTGCAAAAATTACCGAATTGGTGCGAAAAAAGACAGCGATTTGCACAATTATTCAACGAGGCATTTGAAAGCATTCCTGCGCTGCGCCTGACGATCCCTTCTGATGATATTATTCATGCGTATTATAAATATTATGTGTTTGTACGTCCTGAATTGTTGAAAGCAGGATGGTCTCGAGACCGTATTATGCAGGTGCTTAACGAGAAGAAAATTCCCTGCTTTAGCGGGAGTTGTTCTGAAATTTATTTAGAAAGAGCTTTTGAGCAAGCAAACTTGCAGCCAAGTCATCGATTGCCTGTAGCGAAAACATTGGGGGAAACGAGTTTGATGTTTTTAGTGCATCCCACTTTAACAGAAGAGGCTATAAAGCGCGTGATCGATGCAGTGCGATCTGTTATGCTCGACTGAAATAATGAAATCATAAAGAAGGAGTCGATGTGATGATGAGAGCGATCCGAAATTTTTTCTCTTTTGAGGTTATCGTTCGGATGATTGCTGATGCACTGATGTTGAATCTTTGTTTTCTGTCTGGATTCGTGCTGAAATTTTTATGGAATATTTTCTCGAATGAATCTTTGGTTAATATGGGTGCTTTGCTGCATCTCTTATTAAGAGAATATTTATTTAATGCACCTGTCTTAACACTCATTTGTCTTACCGTTTTTTCTTTGCATGGTTTTTATACTTATAGCCGAAGTTATCAGAGTCGTTATAAGGCGCTTGTGATTATTGAAGCGGTTTTTTTAAGTTATCTTATTTTTTGCGTGCTCGATTATTTCTTCTTGTTACCGGTCGCGCCCACTCGATCCATTTTAGTGATCAGCTGGATCACATCGGTTATTGTGATTTTTCTTTCTCGTTTATGGTCCGTTATTTGGAAAAGAATTGTGACGTCTCAGCATGCACATGGCCGTTATCAAGAAAGCTCTTATTTTTTACAGCCCAATAAAACCATTTTAGTTATTGGCGGCGCTGGGTATATTGGTTCTGCCTTGTTGCCAAAATTACTCAATGCGGGATATAAGGTTCGTTTGCTCGATATCTTTATGTTTGGAGAGAAGCCAATTTTACCTTATTTGGGCCATAAAAATCTTGAGGTCTTCAAGGCTGATTTTCGTCAGATGGATAAGGTGGTCGAAGCGGTTCGTGGGGCTCAGGAAGTCATTCATTTGGGCGCCATTGTGGGCGATCCCGCTTGTGACTTGAACGAGAACTTGACTGTTGAGGTAAATTTGCTTGCGACAAAAATGATAGCGGAAGTGTGTAAAGGTTTTGGAGTGCGGCGCTTTATTTTTGCGAGTACTTGTTCAGTTTATGGTGCGAGCGATTGTGAATTGAATGAAAGATCAAAATTGAATCCAGTGTCTCTTTATGCCAAAAGTAAAATCGCTTCTGAAAGGGTATTGATGGATTTGGCCGATGATTGTTTTCATCCCGTATTATTGCGCTTTGGAACGGTTTTTGGTAATTCTGGCCGTATTCGTTTTGATTTGGTTGTGAATGCTTTAACTGCTAAGGCCTATTTTGATAAACAAATTACCGTTTATGGTGGGGATCAATGGCGGCCATTTGTTCATGTTGATGATGCGGCAGAAGGGATTATGTGCGCGTTGAGAGCGCCACTCAATGTCGTGAGCTGTGAGAAATTTAATGTGGGGGATAATGCGCTTAATCGCACGATTGGAGAAGTTGGACAATTGATTAATGAATTTATTCCTGATGCAGAATTATTAGAAATGGGCAAAGATCGAGACAAACGCAATTATCGTGTCGATTTCAGTAAAATTAATCGACGATTAGGATTTAAAGCTAAGTGGACGTTGGAAGCTGGTATTGAACAAGTGCTTGGAGCGATGATGACAGGAGAAGTGGAAAACTGGGATTGCCCAGAATTTAGCAATGCTGCTGTTTTAAAAATTAATATTGATACGCAAATTTTGAGTCGCTATATCGAAGGCGCTCGGGATTTGTTGTACGGATAGCTTTTTTAACGAAAGCAACCAACGCTATAATTTCTATCTTCGCGCGCTTCTTTCAGTGCCACTGGCACTCTGACCGGTTTTTTGGATAGGAGCGGCGACGGCACTTGCCGGTGATGAGCTTGACGACGAATCGTTTGAATTTGATGAGTAAGATGATGTGGATTTATCGTCGTATCCGACAGAATCAGGTGGTGAAAGTTGGAGCGGGAATGGACTTGTATTAAAAAATAATACGTGAATTGCTGATGGTTTTTTCGGAGAGAGAAATTGATTGCATGCTTCAGTAAATTCAAGAGGAATCACGCATTTTTGTAATATAATTTTACTTTTAATTGTAAAAATAATTAATTCTATTGATTCCTGCAATGTACAACGATAAAAATTCTTCTGTTCGAAGAAACGTAATTGATTCGGAGGAACTAGATGGTTATAAATGCGCTCCAAATCCGCAAAAAATATTCCTATGGTTTTCAATGAGAATCCAAAATCCAGTGTTATAAATGTGGCATTTTGTTTTGGGTCTTTTATGTAACGGGAATTAAGAAATGGGATATTTTTATCTCTATTGGCCGCTTGATAATCGTTTTTTGCGAGATTTAACGTACAAGAAGCAGATAGCTCTACTGGGTTAAATTTCAGGGTTAGGTTAGAATTTCCTTGTTCCTGAGAGAAGGGGTTAAAAAAATCAAATACGAGCATATATTTTTCTTTATTGTTAAAGTTACTTTGTGAATTCGTTGAAGTTTATCGGGGACGCGGTCGTTCTCCGGTATCTTCTTCTTCACCCAGTGATTTGAATCTTTGTCTTGGAGAGCGTGGTTCGATGCGTCGGCGTTGTGGGCTTCTTTCTTCTTCAGAAGATTCCGAATCAGAAAAAGACGATAGTCGAGATACTCTTTTTCCTAAAGAAAGCGGTAGTTGAGTTAATGGTGGGAGAGAACTGGCCACTGTTTCACGTTGAAGTAATGAAGCTTGAAAGCGATAAGCCCCTAATGATCGTTGAGGTGATGGTTGTATAGCGGCTGGGATTCGACGCCTAGGGACCAGAATTCGATGCAAACTGCTTGTTGTTGTTGCGGCGGCTGGTGGCAACGATAGTGGAGCGATGGAACATCTTTCCATTAATGGTGCCAAATCGGGTAATCCTTTTTGCATGGCGGGAGGCTCAGGGTTCAATGTAGGACTAGCTATCGGTTGAGTTGCTGGCGACGAGAGTGATACGGCTTCTGAGGGTGAGCCAATAAGTTTCTCCGTGATCGTGATTATAGCATCATTTACTGTTAAGGGAGTTGGATTCAATCTTGTGTCTTCGTATCTCAGTATCATTTTTGAGCACGATATACGGCTACAGAGAAGTTTCAAATCATTCGTGAATTGCGTTACTGATAAATGATTAAGAGGTAAATTAAATATTAACTTTATTTGGTTACCCTCTTCTGAGGTGCTGCTACCGTCAAAGAATGATATTCTATCAGATCCTTCCGGTACGGCTTGTAAATCAATTAATTGTTCAGGATCTGTTTTTTCCAATATCAACTCACAGGGGATTGATGGTTGTTTTGTTTTAACCTCTTGAAGTAGACGGTATCTTATAAAAATCTGGGCAGGATTTTCAGAAAAATCAATGCATATCATAATTATGTTTTCCTTTTTTATTATCCAAAAAATCATAGGGCTAAAAAATAGTATCTCAGGCAGAGGTATAGATCATCAACCTTAAGAGAAGATTAAGAAAAAAGGTGATTGTAAAAATTTTTTTTGCGCGCGCGCAGGGGGGGGGCAAAAAATTGCGATAAGCAGTAGATGCCGGAATCTTTTAAAGGATTTTTATGAGAATCCGGCGATTAGAGTCGGTCTTGTTTTTATTATTAACCTGAGTTCAGAGTTTTTATAAGCGATAACAGTTTATCGGTGTGAAGAATTGCGACTGTCCCGACGTTTGAATTTGCTATCGGTTTGCTTTCGAGGAGCAGAAGAACGTCTCGGCTGTTCATGTCGATGGAAACGTTTTTGTTGTGGCTCTTCTTTTTTTGGTGCAGCATGCGTTGGTTCGTAGCCGGGCACCACAATGCGAGGCAATGTCTTTTTCAATAATCGCTCGATATTTTTAAGCGCGCCCATTTCGTCCGATGAAACCAGTGAAATGGCTTTACCATCTTTACCGGCACGACCCGTTCGGCCGATACGGTGAACATAATCTTCCGGTGAACGTGGTAAATCAAAATTGACCACATGTGATAATTGATCAATGTCGAGTCCGCGTGCAGCGATATCCGTAGCGACTAACACTTGTACACTACCGCGTTTGAATTCGGCGAGCGCGCGTGTTCTAGCCCCTTGTGTTTTATTGCCATGAATGGCGGTAGCCGAAATCCCATCCATTTCTAATTGTTGCGCGAGGCGATTCGCCCCATATTTCGTTTTGGTAAAAATAAGTACTTGATGCCAATTTTCAAAACCAATCAAATAAGAGATCAGGGCGCGTTTATTTTCGTGGTTGACGGGATAAACGCTTTGATCGATGAGATCGGGTGTTTTATTTTGCGAGGCAATTTCGATTAGTTTGGGGTTATGCAAAAAAGCACTCGCTAACGATTTTACTTCCGTTGAGAAAGTCGCTGAAAATAATAAACTCAAGCGTTTTTTTGGCAATAATCCGATAATTCTTCGGATGTCGTTAATAAAGCCCATGTCTAACATGCGGTCAGCTTCATCTAATACTAACACGTCGACTTTTGACAAATCCACCGTGCGTCGGCCGACGTGGTCCAATAATCGTCCGGGCGTTGCGACTAAGATGTCGACGCCTTTGCGCATTTTTTGAATTTGCGGCTCGATATTCACACCACCAAAAATAACAAACGAGCGTAGCGGTAAGTATTTCCCATAAGTGCCGATGCTATTGCTGACTTGTGCGGCTAATTCTCGCGTGGGTGTTAAAACTAAGGCACGCAGAACACGTCGTCCTTGATGCGTTTCAGGGGTTGTTTCGCTTAATCGGTGCAACAAAGGTAAGGTAAAACTGGCCGTTTTACCGGTTCCGGTTTGTGCGCAGGCCATCACATCTTGTCCTTTTAAAATGACGGGGATCGCTTGTGCTTGGATCGGGGTTGGTTCGCTATATTCAATAGCGCGTAAGATATCGGCAGATAAGCCGAGTTCATTAAAATTTTTCATAATTTATTATTCTCCAAAAATGATTGAAACGCGAACTCGCGTGCTTGGCACCGTTACCTAAGTTTCTTCATTTTTGAAAAATTGATCAAAGCGAAGGACGTTCTAGAAATGATGCGGGCGAAGTATAGCAGACATTTTCGATAACGGCTGTATTTATTCTCTTCCAGCAATTCCCGCGCTAAATTTTGAAGCGGTTAATTTAGTAAGGATATTGGGTTTTTTGGGTTTTCTTCCAAAATCTTTGTTTCAACGCCAATAGTTCCCCTGGCTCATTTTCACCGAAAATCCAACGTTTGATAATAGAATTCCTTGTCCGAGCTCGAAGAGTCTAATTTCTTAACTATTGGTATGGGAATAACAATCTGTGCTCGATAATGACAATGTTGATGTTGTTAGCCTTTATAATTGATCAAGTCCAAACTTTCTGGTAACAAGGTGGGGGGTAATTGGGAATAGTTTTATTAGTCGCTGATGGATCCTTACACTCATCTTCCACCTAATATTTTTGAGATAGATCTGAAGAAAAATTAGACCGTTCGAGCTAAGCTCGGGAATTGCTGGGAAAAGAATTGCACTATTCTCTTACATCGTGATAAATTGAATATGTAGTCTTGAAATAAAGACTATAACTGTTCCACTAAACAAGGAGTATTTATATGAACAGAAAACATCTTATCACATTTCTTATCGTATTTTTCGCAATGACTACCGTTGGCTTGGCGCAGAATAATAATTCTCTCCCTACTAAAGCAAAAAAAACGATACAAAATATAGGGGAAAAAACAGGCGAAGCCATGAAAACCGCGGGAGAAAAAACCAGCGAGACCATGGAAACGGTGGGCCAAGCCGCCAATAATGCTTTAATTACCACCAAAATAAAAGCTAAAATGGTCAAAGATAATCTTGTCAGCCCATTTAAAGTTGGCGTTACAACAAAGGGCGATGGTAATGTTTACTTGTCTGGCACTATCAACACTCAGATGGAATATGAGCGCGCTATCACGCTGACTAACTCAGTAGAAGGCGTTAACAACATCAACACCTCAAAACTGCAGATTAAAAAAAGCGATCAGCCAATGAAAGATATCTGGATGACCAGCAAAATCAAAGGAAAAATTTTACAGGAAAAATTATTTGGCGATAAAGATATCGAATATTGGAATGTCAATGTGGAAATCAATGAAGGCGTTGTTTATTTATATGGCTGGGTAGAGAATGATCAGCAAAGAATGAACATCATCAACATCGCAAAAAATACGGATGGCGTTACTGATGTAAAAGACAAATTAATGGTGCAATAAGGCCTTTTCAATTGTTTTCTCACAACTGGCACAATGCATGCCGATGATTTTTAGAGTGATTTGTTTGTTGGGCATAAAAACTACTTTTCTTTTTTCGAGTTCATGATTCTTTTGGTCGGCTGAAACAGCTTTTTCAATATGGGGCAATCTTCTATCGGCATTTTCCCATCGCAGGCTGATGCCCAACGTTCGAGAATCTTTTGCATATTTTTTAGAGTCACGATTTTTTCTTGGATTTCTTTGACTTTGCTCAAAGTATTTTCTCTAATATCTCTGCTAGTTGCTTTTTTGCTGTTGAGTAGATCAATGAGGGATTTTATTTCTCTTAAGGTGAATCCAACGTCTTGAGCGTTTTTAATAAAGACAATTTGATCCACAATAGCGGGTGAATAAAGGCGATATTTTGCCGGGCTGCGTCCTGAAGGTTTAATCAATCCTCGTTTTTCATAGAAACGAATAGTGACGGTGCTAGCATCCGTTAGCGTGCTTAGCTTGCCAATGGTGAGTTGATTCATAGATGCTACCTCGTATTAAAAAACAAACTGTTCTTCTTGTTGGCGCATGATAAACCTTAAACCTAAGATCAAGGTCAACCTTTTTTAATAAGATTAAATTTATGTTGACCTTGATCTATAGGTGAAAGTTGATAATAAACTTTTAAATGATTTCTAAAAAGTATAATTAAGATGAAATTTTTGAATGAATGCGATAGTTAACTTTTCAAGAGGGATGATTATATGTTTAATCATCACGCTGTGGAGTTCGGCAAGTTTTGCTGAAGCCAAGCCATCTATTCTGACGTTGACGACCGCTATTCATGAAGCTATATCGCGCGAACCTACGTTGCAGCAAGCACAGGCATCTGCAGATGCTTTAACACAAGAAGCGGTTGCGAATGGGCAATTACCAGATCCGAAATTGACCTTGGGCGTGGCGAATGTGCCTACGGATGATTTTACGTTGACGCATGATGATATGACGATGACTGAAATAGGTGTTTCTCAGTATTTTCCAGCAGGACATGCATTAAGCGATAAATCCAAACAGACGCAGGCATTATCTTTCGCTGCAGAACAACGTCAACGTGAAATGACTTTGACGTTGATTCAACAGGTCAGTAATACTTGGTTAGAGCTCTATTATGCGGTTCAAGCAAAAGACAGTATTCAAAAACAGCAGCAGCTATTAAAGAGTATTGTGCATGCAACAGAAGCGCAATATGCCACAGAAAAAACCAGCCAACAGATTGTCTTGCAAACACAATTGGAATCATCTGAACTGGAAGATAAACAATTTCAATTACAGCAACAAATTGAATCGTTGCGTGCGATTTTAAGTCGATGGATCGGCGATGAGGCCATGCGTCCATTGGGCACGGAGATACCCGAATTTTCAACGCCGTCTTTAATAGAATTAAAAAAAGGGTTGCTTACACATCCATTGTTGACGGGAGATAACGATCGTATTGAAGCGGCGCGACAAGAGATGGCATGGAATAAGGAACAGTATAAACCTGGTTTTGATGTGGGTGTTGGATATGGTGCGCGGCAAGGAAGCCCATCGCATGGTATGCGGCGATCAGATTTTGTCAGTGCTGAAGTAACGATGGATCTCCCGGTTTTCACAAGGAACCGCCAGGATAAACGTTTGAAGGCCAGTGAAGATAAATTAGTGGCTGCAGAATTGAATCGTCAAATTCATTATCGAGATTTATCTGCACAATTATCTGAGCAATATGCGTTGTGGCAAAAATTAAATCAACGTGCTTTGTTATACAAGAAAAGCATCATCCCTAAAGCGGCGCAAAATGCAAAAGCGGCTTTACTCGCCTATCAAAGCGCAGCGGGTGATTTTATCAATGTGATTCAAGCGAACCGCCTTATTTTAGATTTACGATTGGCACAGCTCCGTATTCAAGTGGACTGTCGAAAAGCACAAATAAATCTTAATTATCTAAGAGGAGTGTTGATATGACGAAGATTAAAACGCTGTTAATGACGTTATGCCTGATCGTGATCAGCGGAGTATTGTCGGTTTGTATAGCGAATGGAAATGTGGCTTTAGCAAAAAAACCATTGTATTGGATAGATCCGATGGAACCAACTGTTCATTATGATAAACCCGGAAAATCTCGAATGGGGATGGATGTTGTTCCGATTTATGCTGATGATACAACGACCCAAGCTAATGCTTCCATCATTACGCTGTCGCCCGCCGTTGTTGATAATTTAGGCGTTCGAACAGCGCCGGTGTTACAAGGTGATTTGTCGCAGCAGATTGAAACGGTTGGTTACGTGAATATCGATGAAAATGCGATGAGCCATATTCATACTTATGCGACAGGATGGATCAAAAAGCTATTCGTAAAAGCGGTTGGTGATCCGGTCATGAAAGATCAATTGTTATTTCAGCTTTATTCGCCAGATTTAGTGAATGCACAAGAGGAATATTTGATTGCATTAACAATGCCGCAAAAAGAGTTGGTTGCGGCATCCTATAAAAAGCTTCTTGCCCTAGGTGTTTCCCCACAACAAATAGAACGGGTAAAAGCTGCCAAAAAATCAGAACCACTCATTGATATTAATGCGCCGCAAGATGGATTTATAACCGAGTTGAATGTGCGTGAAGGCATGCAAGTGACCCCCGAATTAACCATCATGAGTTTGGCAGATTTGAAAAAAGTTTGGATGATGGTGGAAGTTTACGAATCACAAGCACAACGCGTTTCTGTGGGTGAAAAAGTAGAAGCTAAATTATCATCCATGCCCGGGAAAGTTTTAGTTGGCCAAATCGATTATATCTATCCTCAAGTTGATCCCACTACCAGAACGTTAAAAGTCAGGTTGTGTTTTGATAATCCCAACAACGTATTAAAACCCGGTATGTATGCGAATATCAGCCTATTGGCAGCCCCTAGAAAACAAGTGATAAGTATTCCGCAAGAAGCGCTTATTCGAACAGGACATGGGGATCGAGTCATCATGGCATTGGGGCAGGGTCAATTTGAACCGCGTACTGTTGTTGCAGGAATGGAATCGGGAGATCGTATTGAAATTATTTCCGGATTAAAACCAGGAGAAAGTGTGGTGACTTCCGCGCAATTTTTAATTGATTCTGAAGCAAACCTGAAAGGCGCTTTGGATCGTTTGTCAGCACCGGACCTGTCCGCTTCAACAGCAACAAGCAAATCGGCTGATCAATCTGATCCTACCGCTATAGGTATTATTAAAACGATTCAATTAGCCGAACATCAATTGACGGTGAGTCATCAACCGATCAGCGCGTTAAATTGGCCGGCGATGACAATGTCATTTTTTGTGACAAACGATGTTGATCTCTCTCAATTAAAACCGGGTGATAAAATACAGTTTGATTTAAACCCTAAGGGCGATGAATTTGTGATTACGCATATCATCGTGATGAAGGTATAAGAACATGATTGCCGCTATTATTAAATGGTCGCTTAGAAATCGCATTTTAATTTTATTCGCAACGATGATCTTGGTTTTTGGTGGAATTTATTTAGCAAGACAATTACCTATCGATGCCATTCCAGATCTTTCAGATGTCCAAGTGATTATTAAAGCGAGTTATCCTGGTCGCGCGCCACAAATTATGGAAGATCAAGTCACTTACCCTTTAACTACTACGATGATGTCTGTGCCTGGCGCAAAAACAGTGCGGGGCTATTCTTTTTTCGGTGATTCTTATGTCTATGTGTTATTTGAAGATGGGACGGATTTATATTGGGCGCGCAGTCGTGTATTAGAATATCTCAATCAAGCGGCCGCTAAATTACCGAGCGACGTTAAGCTTGAATTGGGACCTGATGCAACGGGGGTAGGTTGGATTTATGAATATGCATTGATTGATAAAACAGGGCGCTATGATATTTCGCAATTGCGTAGCTTGCAGGATTGGTTTTTAAAATATGAATTACGTACGGTTCCGGGTATTGCAGAAGTTGCCACGATTGGAGGGATGACCAAACAGTATCAAATTGTAATAGACCCAAATCAGCTCAGAGCATTACGGATTCCACTTAATAAAATTGTCGAGGCAGTTAAAAATGCCAATCAAGAATCAGGCGGATCAGTGATTGAGTTGGGTGAGTCGGAATATATGGTTCGTGCGGATGGTTATTTAAAATCGATTCAAGATATCGAATCAATTCCCATAGGGCTTGGCAGTAATGGCGTTCCTATTTTATTGAAAGATGTTGCGCATGTTCAGTTAGGTCCAGAAATTCGGCGCGGCATAGCAGAGTTGAATGGAGAAGGAGAAGTAGTTGGTGGTGTTCTGATAATGCGATATGGAAAAAATGCTGAAACGACCATTCAATTAATCAAGGCAAAATTACAAAGTCTAAAAGGAAGTTTGCCAAAAGGGGTAGAAATTGTTCCCACGTATGATCGGTCAGGCGTCATAGAGCGGGCGGTATCCACCCTAAAAGATAAATTGCTTGAAGAAAGTATTATTGTCGCATTAGTGTGTATGATTTTTTTATTTCATATTCGTTCAGCTTTTGTAGCAGTCATCGTACTGCCCATTGGTATTTTAGTCGCGTTAATGCTCATGCAACAACAAGGGATCAATGCCAATATTATGTCTTTGGGCGGTATTGCTATTGCAATTGGCGCGATGGTCGATGCAGCCATTGTGATGATAGAAAATGCCCATAAACATTTTGAAAGGCATCAACAAAATTCCCCTAATCAACCATTAACTTTTGCGAAACGGTTGGAATTAATCACGCAATCAGCTGTCGAAGTAGGGCCGGCGTTATTTTTTAGTTTATTGATTATTACGTTAAGTTTCACGCCGATTTTTACGCTTCAATCACAAGAAGGTCGATTGTTTGCCCCATTGGCTTTTACTAAAACTTATGCGATGGCCGCTGCTGCAGGATTATCGATCACGCTGGTTCCCGTTTTAATGTTGTATTTAATGCGAGGGACTATTCGTGCTGAAAATAAAAATCCGATCAATCATTATTTGATGAAAGGCTACAAGCCGGCATTAAAGTATGCCTTAGATCATCCCAAATTGATTCTGAGTATAGCCTTAGTATTTCTGGCGCTTACGTTCATCCCCTTTATGAAATTAGGTTCTGAATTTATGCCGCCGCTCAATGAAGGTGATTTGCTTTATATGCCAACGGCTTTTCCGGGCATTGCTATTGGTAAAGCCGCACAAATTTTACAACAAACCGACAAACTCATTGCGTCAGTGCCTGAAGTGAAAAGTGTTTTTGGGAAAGCCGGTCATGCCGATACAGCAACCGATCCAGCCCCTTTAGAAATGTTTGAGACGACGATTCAATTGAAACCTCAATCCGCGTGGCGTAAAGGGATGACGATCAATCAACTGATCCGTGTGTTGAATCAAACAGTCAACATCCCGGGTTTGGTGAATGTTTGGGTGCAACCGATTCGTAACCGTATCGATATGTTAGCGACAGGTATTAAAAGCCCAGTCGGTATCAAAGTGAGTGGGCCTCATTTAGAGGTATTAGAAGATATTGGTGAACAAATTGAAACATTGGTTAAGACGATTCCTGGGACGGTTTCCGCTTATGCAGAACGGCCTTTAGCTGGACGTTATATGAATATTCATATCAATCGAGAGCAAGCAGCCCGATATGCTTTAAATATCAGTGATGTGCAAGATATGGTTCGTATGGCGATTGGCGGAGATAATATCAGTGAAACGGTTGAAGGCTTAGAACGCTATCCGATCAATTTGCGATTTGATCGTGATTGGCGAGATTCACTGCAAAAATTAAATGACATTCCCATTTTATCACCTACTGGTGCTGTGATTCCTTTATCCAGTGTTGCTGAAATAAAAATTGTTGATGGTCCTGCTATGTTGAAAAGTGAAAATGCTCGTTTGACTAATTGGGTTTATGTCGATATGAGTGGAAAAGATTTAGGGACTTATGTCAAAGAAGCAAAACGCCTGGTCGCTGAGAAAATACAATTACCGCCGGGTTATTCGATTGAATGGTCTGGGCAATATGAATATTTAGAGCGCGCCGTTAAGCGAATGGAATTTATTGTGCCGCTGACTTTAGTCATCATTTTATGGCTTCTTTTTACAGTATTTCGTAATTTTAATGAAGCCTTGCTGATTATGGTGACTTTGCCTTTTTCTTTAATCGGCGGGTTTTGGTTAACGTATTTATTAGGATTTAATCTTTCTGTAGCTGTAGCGATTGGGTTTATTGCCTTAGCCGGTGTAGCCACTGAATTTGGTGTGGTGATGCTTGTTTATTTAGATCAAGCTGTCAATGATTCCCAAAAATCAGGACAGCTAATGACGTATTCAGATTTGCAACAAGCCATTATTCGAGGCGCTGTCCAGCGATTACGTCCGAAAACGATGACAGTTGCAATCATCATTGCGGGGTTATTGCCGGTCATGCTGGGGCATGGAACGGGATCTGAGATTATGCGGCGTATTGCGGCCCCGATGATCGGAGGCATGATTACAGCGCCCTTGTTATCTTTATTCATTGTGCCTATTATTTATTTGATGTTGCAGAAAAAAGCATTAAAAATAAGCGCAAAAAGTAGACAGGTTGGTTGAAAAAGGATAGCGTTATCGTGCAATATTATGTTGGTTTTTGATTTTTACAAAAGGAGAAAGTGATGATTACTATGTTTTATGCTCATGTGGTTTTTTCATTAGAATTAATTGTTTTGGTGCTCGCCGCGGCATTAATTGTTTGGGCTAAGGCGCATGCTAATGTGGGGACTGGGTTTCCAAAATTTATTGGATACCTTGCTGTGATATTGGCGGTTTTAGGATTAGCGTGCACAAGTTATTATACGATGCGATCTGGGTCGGTAGGTTATTTTAGTCCACAAACGAAAAAATGCTGCATGATGGGAAAATGCATGATGGATAACACGAATATGGATATGAAAAATAGGCCCATGATAAAAATGCAAGATGGTAGTGGAAGCATGTCGTCAATGAAACCGATGATGGAGCAAAAGGAGATGCCGAATAAGCAAAAAACCTAAGGGTAAATGCTAATGGATAAAAATCTAAAAACAATACCCATCCAACAGGCCCAAAAAATGCGAAAGCCACGATCGTGTTGGAAGTGGGTGATGATCACACTTATTATTTTGTTTGCTGTGTATCTGCTCTTTGAACATAAAGCACACATCATGAGCCGTTTTTTTGATATTTTATTCGTTGGTTTGATATTGTTATGTCCATTGATGCATCTGTTTATGCATCATGGACATAAACATAGAGATCATGATAAACATTAGCACAACAATACTAATGAGGATAGGATGCGGTATTGCCAGATGGGTTGAAAATAAAATGGCTGTATGTTGAAAGGGAATCTTTATCATATGACATACCTTGGGTATAGAGAAACACCAGAAAGCCTCGCGCTCCATCTTCAAGTTGATTTATCTTACGGATTAACCGCAATCGCCGCTCAAGATCGATTAAAAGAATACGGTCTCAATGTCTTAACCAAAAAGAAAGCAACCTCTCTTTTAAAAATTTTTCTTCTACAGCTAAACAGCTTAATGATTTGGGTATTACTAGGCGCCATCGTCGTTTCATTTTTATTCAATGAGAAAGTGGATGCGATAGTGATTTTTGCTATCGTGGTCTTGAATGCCGTTATTGGATTTTTTTTAGAATACCGCGCTGATCGCGCGATGTTGGCATTGCAGCAGTTAGCAGCACCAAAAGCAACCGTATTACGCGATGGGCAGGCTGTAGTGATTGAAGCATCCTCTCTTATCCCGGGTGATATCTTATTATTAAAAAGCGGCGATTTAATTGCCGCTGATGCACGTGTTTTTGAGATAGCTTCTCTTAAAGTTAACGAAGCTCCATTGACTGGAGAATCATTATCTGTTGATAAAAACATTCAATCCTATCCTGCGGAGACGCCTTTAGCCGATCGAAAAAATATGATTTTTATGGGTACTACTATCGTTAATGGAACTGGCAAAGCCATTGTGACAGCGACGGGTATGAAAACCGAAATGGGACATATCGCTGAGATGCTGGAAAATGTCACTCGAACTGAAACGCCACTACAAAAAAAGTTAAATCAAGTTGGCGCACGTATATTATGGATTTGTTTTGCAATTGTTGTGCTTACTTTTATCGTGGGGTTGTTTCGTCATATTGAACCGTTTAAATTATTCATGAGTTCAGTTAGCTTAGCGGTTGCAGCCATTCCTGAAGGATTGCCAGCGGTTGTTACCATTGCATTAGCTTTAGGCGTGCAACGCATGGTGCGGCGCGCCGTGCTAGTCAGGCGTTTATCTGCGGTGGAAACATTAGGATGTTTACAGGTTATTTGTACGGATAAAACGGGGACATTAACAGTCGGGGAAATGACCGCACGTAAACTGATGACAATCGAATCTATTTATACCATTCAAGGGGAAGGGTATAATTTAACGGGTGCTTTTTCTCCTCGAGAACATGATGTCACGGTTTCTAAAGATCTTTTGTTATCAACCTTATTACGCGCAGCAGTCCTTTGTAACAATGCAAAGATCGCTTCGCAAAACGATCAATTATCTACGATGGGAGATCCCACAGAAATCGCTTTATTGATAGCTGCAACTAAAGGGAATATTGAAAGCAGTACTCTTGAATCTTCTTATCCTCGCGTCAAAGAATTACCTTTTAATTCTGAGCGAAAGAGGATGACGGTCGTATGTCAGAAAGACAATCAATTGCTCGCTTTTGTAAAAGGTGCGCCCGAATCTATTTTAGATCGCTGCTCTCACATTCTGACGCAAGAAGGAGTTAAAGCAATGATGCCGAATGATCTCGTGCGCATGCAGCAATCTTGCCAATTAATGGCGAGCGAAGGGCTACGGATATTAGCATTAGCAGAACGCACGTTAACCGTTGCTTCAACAGAAACAATCGATGAAAAGATCGAAAATGATCTGGTTTTTTTAGGATTGATTGGATTGCAAGATCCCCCTCATGCAGAAGCAGAAGCATCGGTTCGTCGATGCAAAATGGCCGGTATTAAACCGATCATGATTACCGGAGATCATCCTGAGACGGCGAGCGCGATTGCTCGCGCGCTGGGTATTTTTAACCCAGGTGATCGATTGGTGACGGGTAGTGATTTGGACAAGATGACCCAAGCAGAATTCATAAAAGCGGTAAAGCAAATTACCGTCTATGCTCGTGTGACAGCGGAGCATAAATTAAAAATTGTTCGGGCATGGAAAGAACATCAAGTTGTGGTTGCGATGACTGGGGATGGTGTGAATGACGCGCCGGCGTTAAAAGAAGCTTCTGTAGGAATCGCGATGGGTAAAACAGGGACGGATGTTACCAAAGAAGCATCAGATATGATCGTCATGGATAATAATTTCGCTTCTATTATCGCCGGGATCGAAGAAGGACGTACGATTTATAATAATATTGCAAAAGCGTTATCTTATTTGTTAGCTGGAAATATCGGTGAATTGACGGTGGTTTTTGTGGCGCTTTTAATAGGATGGCCATTACCACTTTTACCGATTCAATTATTATGGATTAATTTAATCACGGACGGGTTACCCGCAATCGGACTAGCAACCGATGTGCCCGAACCGGATATTCTCAATCGCCCGCCTAGAGATCCTCGAAAACCATTCATGGATGCGCATTTTTTTCGGCGAATTATCTTTATTGGATCTTTGACGTCTTTGATAACGCTCGCGGTATTTGCCTATGAGTATTTGGGAAAAGGGAATTTGATGCAAGCACAAGATGCGGCTTTTTCAGTATTGGTAACAGCGGAATTATTACGATCGTTTGGTGCGCGCAGTAATACAAAACCCATTTGGCAGATAGGGGTTTTCTCAAATATCCGTTTATTTTTTATTGTCAGTATTAGCTTTTCCCTTCAATTACTCATTCATCATGTTCCCCTCTTGCAAGAAATTTTTGGGGTAGGGGTTGTATCGTTAACGCAATGCCTGACATGGATAGGTATTGGGATGATTCCGCTCATTGTGTTGGAGCTATGTAAATTGCCGAGAGGAAGATTAAATGCAATCTGTTAATTCGAAACAGTTTTTTTATTTTTGTGCTATTGCTTTATTTCTCTCTTTTCCCTGTATTTCATGGGCACGCGTTGTATCTGATAGCTGTTTACCACAGCTTGTTCAAGAGGTGATACAGAATAATCCTCAAATAAAGTCTGCGTATGATCGTTGGTATGCTGCAAAATATAACATCCCACAATCACGGTCGTTGCCAGACCCCAATGTGGATTTAGGCTATACCAAAATGTCTGGTAATGCAGACATGAATGCGAATAAAAGCCGAGAGCAAATGATGGGAGTTAGCCAAGAAATTCCATTTCCGTCGAAATTATTTGTGAGAGGCGATGTAGCAACCTCAGAGTCAGAGCGGGCAAAAGAGGTATACGATGCGACGCGCGTCAGTGTGATTGCGCAGTTAAAACAGAAATATTACGAACTTTATTTTATCAATAAATCGATTGAGATTTCTGAAAAAAATCAGTTAATTCTTGAGAATATGCAAAAAAGTGCTAGCGCTAATTACCGCGTTGGAAAAGCTTCACAGCAAGATATGTTTCGAGCGCAATCTGAGATATCACGTTTGCTGATGAGGTTGGTTATGTTAAGACAAGAGCGTGACGTAGCTCAAGCGGATATTAATCGATTATTAAACCGATCGTTGGATATGCCGATACCGACGCCATCGAAATTGTCGATTTCCCCACTTAAATTTAATTTAGCGCAATATAATTATTTGATGGATAATCGGTCCCCTCAAATTTTGGCGCAAGAAAAAAGTGTAGAAAAAAGCCGTCAAACGGTTAGGTTAAGTAAATTGGATTATGCACCCGATATCGATGTAGGTGTCGACAAACTTCGTGATACAGCGATGCACACGCAAGGGTATCAAGTTATGGTGAGCGCTAGTATTCCGCTGTACGCAAGCAGCAAACAAAATAATGAAGTGCGCGAATCACTTTCGCACTATAACGCGGAACAGGAAGATTTGTATGCCATCCATCGAGATCTTTCATTTCAAGTAAAAGATTCATTCTTACAAGCGCAAAGATCGTCAGAGTTGATTCGATTACTGCAGCATACCTTGATTCCTCAATCAACATTAACCTTTTTGTCCAGCCAAGCGAGCTATGGAGTAGGGAAGGTGGATTTTTTAACATGGCTCAATAGTTTATTAACACTACAAGATAATGAATTGGACTTAGAGAATGAAATTGTTCAGCATGAAAAATCTATTGCTCAATTAGAAGAAATCACAGGAGCCTCTTTATGAAATGGATCGCTTTTAACAAATTCAAATGCAGTATTTTTTTGATTGGCTTGTTGACTGTGCCGATAGTACATGCTCAAACTAAGCATGAGGGGTCTACGCATACAGCGGTTCAAACGCCTGCTTTACAGGATACCAAAAAAGATCATGCTGGAATGAACATAATCAAAAGTTCAACGCCAAACATCCTCGTTATTGATCCTGCTCGTTTACAATCAATAGGCGTTACTTATGAGCCCGCACGTATTCAATCGATGGAAAAAATTATTCGCACATCAGGCTATATTGAAGCGGATGAGCGATTAATTGCCCATATTCATGTTAAGTTTGATGGGTGGATTGAGCGGTTAATGGTGAGTTCTATGGGAGAAATTGTCAAAAGCGGGCAACCACTGTTTACGGTTTATAGCCCCGACTTAGTTTCTACACAACAGGAATACTTACTTGCGTTGCAGGCTCAAAAAATATTGGGAACAAATGCATCAACAGGGCAGGCTATCAAAGGTGCGCAGGATGCTTTGCAAGCAGCAACTCAACGGCTTTTATTATGGGGTGTTTCTGAAAAAGAAATTCAGCAGCTCAAACAAACGGGGAAAATACTTAAGGCAATGACGATTGATTCACCGATTCAAGGGACGGTTATGAGTAAATCAATTTATGCAGGTATGCGTATTGAACCCGGAAATGAACTTTACACCATTGCTGATTTGTCTCGCGTCTGGATTATCGGTGATATTTATGAATACGAATTACCGTATGTTCGATTGGGGCAAATAGCTACTGTCGCCTTAACGTATTTACCCAACAAAACGATTACGGCCAAACTTGATTTTATTTATCCAACTGTTGATTCACAAACACGCACAATCAAAGCGCGATTTGAAGCAGATAATCAACAAGGTCAATTAAAGCCGGGGATGTATGCCAATCTCGAATTAAAAATCCCATTAGGGAAACATCTCGTCGTCCCGCAAAATGCTATTTTATTAACGGGGGAACAAGCGATTATTTTTATTTATAAGGGTGAAGGGAAAATTGAATGGCGGAATGTTAAGTTAGGTTTGCATACTGGGGATTTAGTTGAAGTGATACAAGGCCTGGAAGAGGGTGAGCAAGTGATTACATCAGCGAATTTTTTGATTGATTCCGAAAGTCAATTGAAAGCCGCCATGGGTGGTATGCAACATTAACCAACGAAGTGGAAAGAGAGAGACGTGAATATGATTGGACGAATCATTGAATTTAGCGCTCGCAATAAATTTATTGTCTTATTGTTTGTGTTGGGTTTTTCTTTGATGGGCGGGTGGTCTTTAAAACATATTCGCATAGATGCTTTACCGGATATTTCTGATACGCAGGTTATTGTCTATACGACTTGGATGGGACGATCTCCAGATCTTATGGAAGATCAAGTGACTTATCCTATCGTTACAGCGCTATTATCAACACCCAATGTAGTTGCTGTGCGTGGCTTTTCTGATTTTGGATTTTCTTATGTCTATATTATTTTTAAAGATGGTACAGATCTGTATTGGGCGCGCAGCCGAGTATTAGAATATCTCAATCAATTGGCGGGGAAATTGCCGGAAGGGGTAATGCCTCAAATAGGGCCGGATGCCACACCGGTTGGATGGATTTATCAATATGCTTTGGTAGATGAAACAGGCAAGCATAATTTAGCGGATTTACGTACTTTTCAAGATTGGTATTTACGTTATTGGTTGCGCAGTGTTCCGGGTGTTTCAGAAGTGGCTAGTGTCGGTGGTTTCGTCAAACAATATCAGATTAATTTAGATCCGGTTAAAGTGCAGGCTTATAACCTCTCAATACCAGAAATCATCGAAAAAATTCGTATGAATAATAATGATGCGGGCGGACGTGTGATTGAGCTTACCGGTGTGGAGTATATGATCCGAGGTCGTGGTTATATTAAATCGATCGAGGATTTGCAAAATATTGCTGTAGGTACAAATATAACGGGAACACCTGTCTTATTACGCGATGTTGCTCAAGTTCAAATAGGTTCTGATATGCGTCGTGGCGTGGTTGATTTAAACGGGCAAGGAGAAGCAGTCGGCGGCGTTGTTGTCATGCGTTTTGGAGAGGATGTGCTACAAGTCCTTAATAGCATTAAAGCGAAAATGAAAGAGATTGCCTCTTCAATTCCGCCAGGAATGAAGATCGTTAATGTTTATGATCGCAGCCATCTAATTAATGAATCAATCGATACGGCTACTTGGAATTTGTTAGAAGAATTAATCGTTATCAGTTTTTTGATTATTGTTTTTTTATGGCATTTTCGCTCTGCATTGATTCCTATTATCACCTTACCTATAGCGATTTTGATTGCTTTTATTCCGATTTATTACTTCCATTTAGGCCTTAATATTATGTCCATTGGCGGCATCATTGTGGCGATTGGAGATATGGTGGATGCCGCTATTATTATGATAGACAATGCGCACAAACGATTAGCTGATTGGGAGAGTGCAGGTTGTATCGGCGATCGCACAAAAGTTATCATTGATTCTGCTAAAGAAGTAGGGCCTGCTATTTTTGCATCACTCATCGTCATTGCGGTTTCGTTTATGCCTGTTTTCACGTTAGCAGGTCAAGAAGGGCGTTTGTTTTCACCCCTTGCCTATACGAAAAATTTAGCTATTTTTATGAGCGCATTATTAGCGATTACATTAATTCCTTTGTTGTTACCCATTTTTGTACGAGGACGAATCATTCCTGAATACAAACATCCAGTCACTTTTTTTCTACAGAAAGCCTATGCGCCTCTGTTGCGAATAACTTTAAAATATCGCTATCTAGTTATTACGCTCGTAGCGATACTGACGTTGAGCATTATCCCGCTTTATAAAATGATCGGCTCTGAGTTTATGCCACCTTTGTACGAAGGAACCATTTTGTATATGCCGACAACATTGCCCGGTATTTCTATTACACAAGCGTCGGATTTGTTACAAAGAATGGATCGAAAGCTAAAATCATTTCCCGAAGTCGCTTATGTCTTTGGAAAAACCGGCCGTGCAGAAACATCTACCGATCCCTCTCCCTTTAATATGATGGAAGTGATTGTAGAGTTGCAACCAAAAAAACTTTGGCGTGCCGGAATGACTTATGAAAGTTTAATCGCAGAGATGGATAAAGCCTTGCAATTCCCCGGTGTGAGCAATGCGTGGACGATGCCTATTAAAGCCCGTAATGACATGCTAACCACCGGTATTCGTACGCCTATTGGGATTAAAATATTTGGCCCTGATCTTAAGGAAATTGAAGTGATCGGCAAAGAAATAGAGATGCTTTCAATGCAAGTTTCAGGGACTCGTACCGCTTATGCCGAACGCGTGGCAGGCGGTTATTTTCTTGATTTTGATATGAATCGTAATCAATTGGCGCGCTATGGATTAACGGTGATGGATGTAAACACAATGATAGAGTCTGCCATTGGAGGCGAAAATATATCAACAACGATTGAAGGTCGAGAACGTTATCCCATTAGCGTGAGATATTTACGAGAACTGCGTGACGATCCTGAAAAGCTGAATCGAATTTTGGTGAAAACATCGAGTGGAGCACAAGTACCCCTAGCGCAATTAGGTGCGTTAAAATTTCGGACAGGTCCTGCAATGATTCGTGATGAGAATGGCTTATTGTCCGGTTATGTGTTTATTGATATCCAAGGGCGAGATATCGGTAGTTATGTCGATGAACTGAAACAACAAGTTCGCGAAAAAATAAAACTACCGCCAGGTTATACTCTGGCGTGGTCAGGCCAATATGAATTTATGCAACGCGTGCAAGAACGGCTTAAAATATTTGTGCCTATGACGTTAGGTATTATTTTTATTTTATTCTACTTCACTTTTCGGTCTGTCGTCGAGACGCTTATCGTCATGTTAGGCGTTCCTTTTGCGTTGGTGGGTGGATTTTGGTTATTGTTCTTATTGGGATATAACTTAAGCGTTGCCGTTTGGGTTGGATTGATTGCTTTAGCGGGCGTGGCTGCAGAAACAAGCGCCGTTATGCTTGCTTACCTTGATTACGATTACAAACAGCAAAAAGAAAAAGGACTCATCAATACATTGGCAGATTTGCTTCAAAGCATCCATCAGTCGGCGTTATCGCGCATTCGACCGATGATGATGGCGGGGTTAGCGAATATATTAGGGCTATTACCTATTATGTGGGCAACGGGTATTGGTGCAGATGTGATGAAACGATTAGCGGCGCCCATGGTTGGTGGCGTCTTTTCAGCTTTATTGTTAACGCTGTTTGTTATTCCAGCTATATATGTTATCTGGCGGTGGAAAACTGACATAAAGTAACATTATTTTCAGCCGCTTCAAACGCTAGGTAATACTTTATATCAATGGCGAGAAGAGATAGCTAGAATGTGGCGGTTTACTAAAAGCAATGGTATCACTGAGGGCTTTCATCGAAATATGAAGCTTATTCAAAGACGCGCTTATGGATTTAAAAATTTTGACAATTATCGATTACGAGTTAGAGTATTATATGGTTAAGGATACTGTCTCCTCATTTGGGAAAGCCCCCTTGTTCTTCTACATGAGATGAATGCGTTTTTGAAATAAATCGTTAATCGCCTGATTTATTTGGTGGGCTGTGCAGGGATCGAACCTGCGACCCGCTGATTAAGATTAAGAGTCGCACTTACAATTTACAACTTTTTGATTTTAGTAATATTGATACGAAAATATTCCGTTGCAAAATCCCCACAAATGTTAACTCATCCCCACAAAAACCCCACATACACAAAGCAATGAAGTTTTATTATAATTAAAGTGTATCCTGATTTTTATCGAAATGGAATTCAGAAGATTTTGCAAGATCGTGAATTACGGATAGTAGTTTATGAGGCTAAAAACAAAAAAAAGAAAATTGATTTATACGATTTATAGCAACTATTTTGCACTAACTTCAACAATTCGGCCAATGTATCGAGCGCTTGAGTTTATCCGGCATAGATCCGAAATTTGGAATAAATTTTTAGAGGCGAGTTTAAGTTTTCCTTAAGTTTTCTATGCTATAAGTCTTTCCTGATTAATAACAACAATAATGGAAAGAAACAAAATGCAAGATATAGATAGAGTGCTTGGGGTACATCTCGGTGAGATTGAAGAAAGTTTATTTTTCGAAAGAAATTTTTCAAAAACTTTGCTGTATTGTAGGATAGCCCTTAGAGAACTTCAAGAAGTCTGCCAAGAAAAAAATTTAAATTACGGCCAATTCGTTACTTCTGCTATGACAAGTGTTGGGGAAATAAGCGACGCCACGCTGGAAGGGATGCGTCGTATATTGTTTTATCAAACGTTATGTGAATTTGAAACAAAACCGACTCACTTGCGGTATAATTTTGTCCCCCAGGATAAAATCTCTCAAATTATTGAGCCGCTTCTCTTTGAGTTAATGCGTGTTCCAACGGAAGAGGCGCCAGTCATTCGTGGGCTGGGTTTTTTTCGTATTGCATCTTATTTAAAAATGTTAAAACAATATGTCTCAGCAGACGGCTATTATCAGCTTGCTATTCAGGAGTTTAAGAAGATAGGTCAAAACGCAGGAAATATTTACAACTTTCTAGAGGATAGCGTGGAGGGTGTGAGAACTGAAATGCTCGAGCGCTATGAGAGTTTAAAAATGACTCTTGAAACGTTGCATACAGAGCAACAAAGACAATTAGAAAACCTTTTTACCCGCATGCGTGATTTCATGGGATTGGGTTGTTATACTTTTGTTCAAGACTACTATGCGTCTTGTCCAAGATTTCCATTCCCTTACGATCAAATTCGAATGATGCAGTTTTATCAATGCAAACAAGAATTATCTCCCAGGATAGTACCTGAAGGATTTTTTAATACTGCAGCCAAAGGATTGCAAGAAAATATGGTTCATGTTTCAACCTTCGAGCAACTGGCTAGCGTAATGCAGTGTATTGTCAGTGGCATTGTTCATATAGAGCGCGAAAAAGATCAGTATAGTGAAGTTCAGGGCGATATTTGGCCGCAACGTAGACAATCTATGTTATTCCAGCAAACGGGAACACTACTTAAGTTATTTTTGAGCGCACAAGAGCAGATGAGCGTGCTTTTGCAGCGTGCCATGTCGCCAGATACAGTTATTCCTGCGATGGAGGGGGTGACGTTTGAAGCGGAGCCCCCTGTTCAACGTGTTGTTACAACTGCGCCTGTATCAACAGAAGAGGGGCAAAAAGGAATGGATGGGGAAGTTGAAGAGCAACATCTCAACATGCCATCGCTTAGCATGTTCCTTGGCATGGGGCTCTCTGTTTTTCATCCTATAACAGGCGATGTGGAAGAGCAAGAACGCCCAGGTACGCCATCGCCAGGGTGTCGGAAATAACACATGCACATACGCGTTTTGTTTAAATCACCAATCCTATTTGTTGATAGTCTTTAGGGTTACTCGGGCGTCTACAAGGGGCGTCCGATATAAACTTCCTGTCTATTTCGTCGCTATCTCTTCTGCGATGCGCGAGTTCTCAAGCGCATCAAAAAAATATTCTCTACTCGTCGTCCTTGTTCTTTGGTCATCACTTTTTACTGTTGCGATGTTATTATATTTTACGCGCTAAACGAATGGAGATCGGTTGGCTAACTTAGGAAATGTTGAGGCTGGATGTTTACGAATCGCATTTGAAATTTATAATTTATTGGTTTTATTAATATTGATACGAGAATATTCCGTTGCAAAATCCCCACAAATGATAACCCATGCTAACTCATCCCCACAAAATTTCCACAATGCAGTATGACCGTGGCAATTCCATTATTTTTGTGCGGAATTTATTGTTTACTGCTATATTTAAAACTCGGAGAAATATTTTTACTAGATTAACAATTAACTTATAATAGGAAAATGACTATGATGCTGTTTAATAAAGGCGAGCTCTCATTGACTGAGGCTGCAGAGCGCGCTGTAGAAAATGCAGATGTAAAAACTTTAATGGGATTCTTGAAAAAGAATCCAAATACTCCAATCGTTCCTCTTTTGTCAAAAGCCATTAAATTATTGGAAAGTGTTCCTGTGTGAAACAACAAACCGTACTTGAAAAAAGATGCCGCCAAATTGTTATTCCGCCTATGTCTGAATCTGACTCGTCCGTCGAAAGAGCTTGTAGGCGGCAAATGCTAATTGACCAATTAATGGGGGATGCCCCAACGCTTCCACCCAGACCAGACGATTTGCGTCCGGCGAGAATCGCTAAAATTGTTGGGATAATTCGTTCAAATTTAGAGGCTCAAAACCGCCATGACGCCAAGCATGGTGCAAATCTTGGAGGTGAAAGTCCTCTGCTCGCCGTGGAAGTCGGGAGAGCGAGTCTAGGCAAGGGTGTCCTTCGTTAGGAGGAATCTGAAGGAAGTCGATGACGAAACAAGGTGGTGACGAACAGAAACCAAATATAAGGCTGGAACAATAGGGTAATACAGTCGTAGATGTAGAAGCCCATAAAACTTCTCGCGAGTTGTTCTAGTAGATTATGGGTTGTTGTTTCATAAACTTATGAAGAGCGGAGTGCCAGAAGCTAGAGCTGCAAAGACAAGCTTTTCCAATAGGAAACGATGGAGATTGTCACATATGCCGGCTGTAGAAACTGCGTATCCAATCAATTGGTTTGTTAATGATATGAAGCTGAGGATAAGATCGAACGAAAAGAGAAAACACTGGTTCGGAGTCACTCGTACTTCCAATTCTACTTTATCGCCTAATTATCTAAGGAAAGAATATATGAGATGCTACATTCGCGTCTTATGGCGCGTGTAGAAAGAAAGTTGTCAATCCAATTTTTTAGTACACATGCGCTTACCGGGCTACTGAGAGCTATAATTTTCTCCCATGATAGATCGGAAAAAACGCTGATTATGCTGCCACCACTTAACCAAGTTAGCGCGCTCTTTGCTAATGATCCGACAAACCTCTCATCAATTGTCTGAAGTTTCTTTTTAAAGTTTTTTGCAGCAGGAATAATTTCTGCTTTTATTGCCTTTTCAATTGTATCTACATAATTGCTATCAATGCCGATGCTCCCTTGTTTTGTTTGTAGCATATCTACATGCTCCAAAAAGTCTTTACGTTCCTTTTCGGTTTTTTTCTATATTTAATTACATCCCTAAGACTTAATTTTTCTATACATGCAGTTGGTACTAATTCGTCAAATATAGCAAAACTAAGATCGGATATTTGAATATGATTTTTTATGGGTTCTAACTTGTTTATTGCGCGCGCATATCGTGCGCCGAGTAAATTAGCATAAGGTGCTGCATCTGCCAAAGGATGAAAATCATTTTTCGCACCTTCGGTTAATGCAAAATTTAGTTTTGCAGAGCAAGTTGCTGCCATTGAGATTAATTGTTTCGCGCACCCAAGAGAAGACGATAAATCAAAATGTCTAATGTTATCATCAAATAATAAGTTTTTTGCTGCTTCATATTTTTCCGTGAACAAGGAAAGATCGACGCCTAATATTTTATCAGCGACATCATTTTCGTTTCCCGCTTTACCATAATTTCCTGGGGGAATCTGAATTTTACGAAATGTTAATGAAGCTTCCAAACCATTCTTAAATTGCTTAAGAAATAATGGGTCGTTTATATCAGCTTTGATTTGATCTAGAAAATTTTCTTTAATTCTACCTCCTCGAACTCCGTGCACGACGAAAGGGACACCGGCATCTCGAAATGATTGCTCGTATTGGCGAAGTGGTGAAGGCGCGCCTATTAACCCAAAATTTTTAAAAGTAAAAGCGGGGCGATCCATAAAATGAAGCTCGTCAAAAAGTAAAATCGCTTTTTTAAGCGTCGTTTCCGCAACATACATATCAGGATAATAGAGCACGTTAATTTTTTTAGTACGCATATAAGCATCTCTTTAGAGCAAAAATTAGCTTCCTGTGTTTATATTACCTGTGGGAGGGAAAATCATCGAGAAATATTAACGTACGGCATCATTCAACGTAACGCCTAAAGCGTCTGTAATATCTTTTAGGCGTCTCACTGAAACATCCTTTCGAACAGCTCTCTCGATCTGACTATAATACGTAAAATGCATATTAGCCAGCTCCGCCAATTGCATTTGGCTGAGCTTCTTCTTTAGCCTGTATTTTTTCAGGTTTTTCGAAATTTTTGTAGATAGCTTTGCTGATCTTTTTTCATTGGACAAAGATTATTATTTATAATACCCCTATATTTAGAGACGATCTATCTAATCCCATTTGTCGAGAGCAAGTTGGATGTCTCGGCGCTCAAAAACTAACTGATTGCAAATCGCATTTGAAACTTACAATCTATTGATTTTATGTGCGCCAAGACGAAGTCTGACTGATCTTGCGGGTGAAAGTCCCGTCGTAGAAGGAGAACCGATTCCACTACGTAGCGAGTCTTGCGTCGCCGTAGGTAACGAAGGCGACGAAGCGTAGATAGCGAAACCGGCGAGCCAAAACCCGAGCGTAAGGGTGAACGAAGTCGAGCCTCGAAATAATAAAAGAACGTGAGAGCAGATGGGCTATAAAACCCAGCAAGCAACAGGCGATTAGCAGAACTAAATCGGGAAACAAAAGCTGCAAATCACCTCCCACCGGGGTCATAGACGTTAGCGAGCCAGTAAAGATGAGCCGAGGAACTTGGGAAGCCCATAGTTCTCTGCAAGGAAAGCAGTAAGGGACACACAAGTGGCTCAAACCACAAGGTGCTGAAGAAGGAACAATGGGTGGCGGAGCCAGCTGTAGTAGCGAGGAAGCGAGTAATGATCGCGGAGCCAAGAGCTGGCGGATAGTGATAGCTCGAGAGGGAAACTGATGATCGTACAAACAGCAGACGAAAATAAAAAGACAACGAAACTCGAGAGCATAGGCAGACGAGCAATGTACCGGAAGGACACGGTGTTCAACAACATTGGACATATAGTGGATCTGGACTTGCTTCGGGAATGTTACCAACAGCTGGATGGAAAGAAAGCGGTTGGTATAGATGGAGTTAAGAAGGCATCCTACGGAACGATTAGAAGCTAACCTGCAGGATCTTCTCATGAGAATTCGTAGGAACGCGTATAAGCCCAAAGCCTCAAGGTTAGTAGAGATACCGAAAGAAGACGGAAGCACAAGACCGCTCGCTATATCATGCTTTGAAGATAAGCTAGTGCAATTGGCAGTTTCACAGATTCTAACGAAAATCTACGAGCCACTATTTCTTCCGTGTTCCTATGGATACAGGGAAGGAGTGAATGGGCACGAGGCATTACGTGCCTTAATGAAACACAGCAATCGAAACCCAAAAGGGGCGACGATAGAAATTGACCTGAGAAAATACTTCAATTCGATACCTCATGCGAAACTGCAAAAGGTGTTAAGAGAAAAGGTAGTCGACAGGAATTTTCTAAAACTAGTTGAGAAACTCATACGAGCGCCAGTTATGACGAACGGAAAAGCAGAGCTCAACAGAGTAGGGTGCCCTCAAGGGTCGATCATTTCGCCGATCTTATCGAATATTTATCTGCATCATGTGATAGACCGCTGGTTTAATGAAATCAGCAGGACACATCTAAAAGGCAGAGCAACTATGGTAAGATTTGCCGATGATATGGTGTTTGTGTTTCAGCACAAAGAAGATGCGGAAAAGTTTTATAAAGTACTGCCGAAACGACTTGAGAAGTACGGATTGAAATTGCACGAAGATAAATCGAGCATCATTGAATCCGGCAGTAAGGTAGCAGAAGAAGCAGATCAACGAGGGAGCCGTATCCAGACATATAAATTCTTAGGATTTATATGTTACTGGGGTAAGAGTCGAAACGGTCAATGGCGACTGAAGTTTAAAAGCCGATCGGATCGATTAGCAGGAAAACTCAAGGCGCTTCGAAAGCATCTCAAGGAAAGCCTCAGTGAGGAAACGGAAACTGTACTGAAGCGTGTGAAACGAGTGGTTGTGGGATGGATAAACTATAACGCGATCTCGGACAACCAACGAAGCGTAGACTCGTTTATTACGTATAGTAAACGTGCGCTGTTTAATTGGATGAACCGCCGAGGAGGAAGTCGTAGAATGAACTGGACACGTTTTGCAGAACTACTAAAACGGATAAATTATCCGCAAAATTATAAAACGACATCGATGTTCGCAACCTGTCGAATAATTTAGTGCTGTCTGGGAGCCGGATGCGGGAAATTCGCACGTCCGGTTCTGAGGAGGGGCTCGTCAGGGTAACCTGGCGGGTCTACTCAACTAACATTGATACGAGAATATTCCGTTGCAAAATCCCACAAATGATAACTAATGCTAACTCATCCCACAAAATCCACACCCCGCAGAGGCCTTTTGTCGCGCTCAAATATATCCCAATTTTTATCGAAATTAGGGATTTCAGAAAATTTTATAGGCATAAATTACGGACGATAATTTACGAGGCGGAGTCTAAAAACAAAATAGAGAAAACTGATTTGACCAATTTACAGAAAAAAATTGCTTTATCGAGGGAAATCAGTCTAACATGATAGTGAATATAATCTTGAGACGAATGAAGATTTTAGATTAAGTGTCAATTTTACGGATGAAATTCTTAGACGAAAAGTCGTACGGCTTGTAAAGGATTCACAACCGATTCGAGCGATGGAACGCATAGACCTAAAAAATAATTATATAACTGCTGTCTTAAATTTAGCTTTGTTATTTTTTTCGGTTCTGTAACAGAAAGTGTGGGTAAGGTGTAAAAAAAGACATGATTCATTAAAATCCACCTGAAGAAATTAACCACAATTTAACAGGAGGAAGAATCATGTC
>Ga0209319_1000203_pt1 | contig 98119 bp, 90 predicted proteins | sample RifGroE2_FD_184000 | JGI IMG/M metagenome (GOLD analysis project Ga0209319, IMG submission 184000) | Groundwater microbial communities from Rifle, Colorado - Groundwater E2 (SPAdes) (version 2) | ecosystem: Environmental > Aquatic > Deep subsurface > Groundwater | place: Rifle, Colorado, United... | reverse complement strand
CCACATACTCCCCGTTGGAGAGCAATTTGTCTATAGCCTTTGAATCATCTTCAAAATAGAGCAGACGCGGGTAAAGCATATGGATAATCTTCTCAATCTCCTTCCACTCATCCCTCCAGCTCTCAATATCCGGCTGCGGCGCATCAGAGATACTACTTACAAAAGCAGCAAAAAAATCACTGTAACTTACCAGCTTTAGTTTGATAATCGAAAGATCTACCCTCAAAAAACGCCCCTCCCAACCGGTCTTCTCTGCCATCTGCACCTGCGATTTACCCCTCACTTGAGTAAGCTCCTCTCTCAGATACCTACCCGCCGCCGCAGTATCCTTTAACAGATGACCCGGCCCAAACTTATCCTGGAAGAAATTCTTGTAAAGATCTGTTAACCGGGACTTAGGATAATTTTGCATCTGCCACCTAACCGCCCACCTCACCTCAGTCTCAAAATCGTCCTGACCCGCCACCCGACCCGGCAACCACAACGTAGCCACCAAAGCAATAAAAAAATATACCCTCATATCTAAAGTTATTAATTGTATCCCCCCACTCCCCAAAAATAAACAATTTTGACAATCTATTTGCCGCGTAACAAAAAAGTATTACTTTTGCACTCCAATTCCGGCGCGATAGCTCAGATGGTTAGAGCGCATGATTCATAATCATGAGGTCCCCAGTTCAATCCTGGGTCGCGCTACAAGAGAAGAGAACCCCCGACTGCCAAAGGCAATCGGGGGTTTTTTGTTTGGAGGTCGCCTGAGCTTGCTCACAGGCGGCCGCAAAACAAAAAGACCACGCGAGGCAACGCCCGCGGGGTTCTCTTCTCTTGGGCTGTTTTGCCGACCATTCCAGGATCAACGACCGCAGGGAGGTAATCCTGGGGGCTGTATGGAAAAGGACAAAAAGACCGTGTACTGCCAGTTAGTGAGAAGCTTATGAAAATGATTATCAAGTATTATAAATTGTATAGACCTTCTACTTATTTGATAGAGGGGCAGTTTAAAGGTAATAGTTATAGCGAAACAAGTCTTGAAAAAATATTTCATAAATATTTGGGCAAAATATATAAAAATCATAACTTTACGCTGCATTGCCTGCGGCACAGCTACGCAACACATCTTTTAGAGGCGGGGGTAAGTTTGAGATACATTCAAGAGTTGCTTGGTCACAAAAGCAGTAAAACAACAGAAATCTATACCCACGTTAGTATGACCGGCCAACAAAACATAAAAAACCCTGCAGTTGATTTCGATTTATAACGCAATTACCTCAAAAATATATATCTCCACAAAGGTGTTGCAAGCCCATACATATTCATTCTTAAACACACTTTGCGCAACCCATAAACAAGTTGTGTGTAAGTTTAAGACAAGACTGACCACAATGATATTAACCAAATAGATTACAGATAAATATGGAAGAAATAACAAAAACTGAGAACAAAGAAATCGAAGAGTATACTATGGGAATGGGAAAAGTAAATTTGATTGCTTTGCTAATGATTATTCCCATAACAGCAGTGATTCTTTCTCCGTTTGTTTTAATCTGGGATTATGAGACATTCAAGACAGGAACGGAAATGTTTAATGACTATTTCCTATACATCTTGATTGGTGGAATAATAATACATGAAGCGTTACATGGATTAACATGGGGTCATTTTGCATCGAATGGATTAAAATCAATAAAATTTGGAGTAAAATGGAAATTCTTGACACCTTATTGTCATTGTAAAGAACCATTAAAAGTAAAACATTACAGAATTGGCGGAGCAATGCCTTTAATTGTTATGGGGATAATTCCATCAATAATTTGATTAATAATTGGACACGGAGGAGTTCTTACTTTTGGAATCTTCTTTACGTGGGCAGCTGGTGGAGACATTATTGCACTTTTTATGTTACGAAAACTTGACAATGATAGCTTTGTGTCAGACCATCCAGAAAAAATGGGATTCATACGAGAAATAGGTTAGAAAAAGAATAAAACCTACACACAATACGCGGTATAAAACATTGGGGTTTAAGTGGTTATTCGAGCGTTCTGCCCCGCATCAAGGTCGGCGTAACTGGCTAGGAAAGTAGTCCGCAATCCCCAACGATTTCATACCGCCACCGTTGTAGTGCATTTTATGACAGAACGATAATGATTGGCAAATACGATTTGCAGAAACAGAATAAAGAGCATTGAATACATAAAGACTCTGATTAACAAGTAAATTAAATCACTTATGAAACCAAGAATTGAAAAGAAAATCGTATTCAAGATTATAGGAATAAACTTGACTCTTTTCCTATTGTTAGTTTTATTAATCTATATCAACAAGACTGTTTTTAGACCGACATTCAATGAGAATTATTTAGCTCAAATTCTGACAGGTAGTTTTCCTAATTTTATTGCAGCTTTTTTGATTAGTTTATGTGTTGTGAATCCAGTTCTAATAAGGAAACCAAGATTAGGACGATTGACTGTCTATTTAGGGTCGTTATTCACGATGCTCGCACTAATACTCGACGAATTAGAATCTATTGGAGCGAGTAGACAGTATGATATTAATGATATTGCAGGAAGTGTATTAGGTTCTCATTTAGCTATTCTGACCTATGAATATTTAAATCACAGACAGAAAAGAAAAAGAGAGAATAAAAGCGACGAGAAATAAAAACGCACTACAACAGCTGCTAAAAATCATTGGGGCAGAGAGTTAGATAAGTTTTTTTAGTATATTTGGTATATTTTTAACGTGGGACAAGATTGCTGCTTCGAACTCCCTTACGCTTTTTAGCAGCAAACCGTTATCTGTAAGCCTAAAAAAAACTACACAACAATAAATGGACAATTATAAGACAGTAAGTACTTCTCTTTACTCTGCAAGACTTGCAGAACCTGTCGTTATTGAAGAAAATACCACTACCAGAAAGGTTCTAATTGTTGACCTAAACGACAAGAAAAAAGATATTGGAGAGACCGTAGGGATTACATTAGTCCATCAGAGAAAAAAAAGAAATGACGAATGGGAAGATGTTGAAAGCATCAACTTAAATTCCCTTAAAGGTGGCGAAGGTGTGAAACTAAATCTTGACAGTAAAAACACAAAAAAGATTTATGACGAACTAACAAAACTTTATGCATATGTTAATAAAGAAGGTGTTAAGTATGGTACTCAAGAATTTTCAGTTGTAAAAGCAGATGAGATAATAAATATTCCACAAGACAGAAAGACTTTTATCGAACGACTCTTGGCTGAAAATTATGGTGAAGAAGTTTGGAACGAGTTAATTTCGTCAAATCCAGACCTTGCAACAAGATTATCTTTGGCAAGAATTCAAACAAATCGAAGTATAGCACTTGACATTTTCAAAGAAAATCTAGAATCAAATAATGCAGATGAATCTTTTTGGCAAGAATTCTTTACAAACAACGATTGGATTTTTGGGTATGGTTTGAATTATCAATTTCTTCACTTATTAGAAGACCAACCTGACTATGGCGGTAGAACCTTTAAGGGAACAGGAAGTCAGAAAGGGGATTATTTAATGCGGACAAATGCGGATTCACATTTTACTGTTCTTGTTGAGATTAAGACACCTGCTACAAAACTTTTAAGCTATACTCAGAAAGAACCAAGACAAGTAAAAAATCCGAGAAATGACGTTTGGCTTCTAAGTTCAGACTTGTTAGGTGCGATTTCTCAGATACAAGTAAACTGTAGGACTTGGAGCATAGACTCACAAAGAAGCGAAAATACAAGACTATTAGAAAAAGAAAGTACATTTACTGTAGAACCAAAAGGAATATTAATCATCGGTAACACAGAAGAACTAGTCAAGAACGAAAGCATTGTAAGTTGCTTTGAGAGTTATAGAAGAAACACAAAAAACCCTGAAATAATAACTTTTGATGAGTTATATAAACGAGCAGAATATATAGTAAAAAACAAAACAAAAGTTGAGAAAAAAGCCAACAGTGAAACTGATGAAGATGATGAATTACCATTCTGAAAGAAGGCCTACAGATAACAGCACCTACAAGAAATTGGCGGTTCAGTACACCTCAGACAGTTTTTTGGTTAATCAAAGTTTGGTTCTCCGCATCAATATTTGTGGTAAAAATCTCCAACTTCTTGTAGATGCGGAATGTTATGCGTAATGCAGGAAAACCAGACACAGCAAAGCGATGACAGATAAACTGAAAAAATTTGAGACTATTGGTAGTTGTGGAATAGACTGTGGATTATGTCCAAGATTTCACACAAACGGTGATTCTGCTTGCCCAGGTTGCGGCGGATTGAATTTTAAAGAAAAGCATCCTTCATGTGGATTTCTGACATGTTGCGTGATAAAAAATGGATTAGAGGTTTGTTCTGACTGCAATGATTATCCATGCAAGCGATTTGACTCAGAAAAAGACGGATATGATTCATTTGTGACACATAAAAAGGTTTTTGCAAATCTTGACAATATTAAGAGTAATGGGATTGAACAGTTTATTGATAATCAAAGTAAACGGATTGTAATATTAAATGACTTATTGACTAAATTTGATGATGGTCGCTCGAAGAGTTTTTATTGTGTAGGTTGTGCATTGTTGACATTGGACAAATTAGAGGAAGTGCATGGATTTGCCTGCAACTTAAACAATGCGATTGAAAATAAAAAAAAGAGTAAACAGGTAAAAAACTATATGACAAAGATTGCTGATTCGCAGAACATTGATTTGAAATTAAACAAGAAAAAATAATGCACATACGCACAACAAAGTGTATATTCCATAAGGGTTTCAGAGGTATGCGAAGGGCTGAAGTTCGCTTTAACTTTTCGTCTAACTTGATAGAGAATCACCCGCAATCCCTTACGGAATATACACTCGACCGTTAGCAAACATTGCAGATAAAAAACTCATTATAAATTTTCTAAAAACATTAATAATTGACCAATGAGAGATGAAATCATAATCTATCAGGCTGATGAAGGAACAACAAGACTTGAAGTTAAGATTGATGAAGGTTCTGTTTGGTTAAATAGACAACAGATTTCGACATTATTTGAAAGAGATATTAAAACAATTGGAAAACATATCGCCAATGTCTTGACTGAGGAATTGAAAGAAATTCCAGTTGTCGCAAAATTTGCGACAACTGCAACTGATGGGAAGACATATCGAGTAGAGTATTATAATTTAGATGTCATTATTTCGGTTGGCTATCGTGTAAAATCATCAAGAGGCATTCAATTTAGGATATGGGCAAATAATGTTCTTAAAGATTATTTACTTAAAGGTTATGCTTTAAGTCATCGCTTTGACAGGATTGAAAAAGATGTAAATTATTTAAAAACAAAAGTAGAAGAATTCGATTTTCAGATTAAAACAAACTTGCCACCAAAAGAAGGAATTTTCTTTGAAGGACAAGTATTTGATGCTTATATTTTTGTAATTGATCTAATCAGAAAAGCTCAAGAATCTATCATTCTAATTGATAATTATATTGATGAAAGTGTACTTCTTATGTTATCGAAGAGACAATCTCGGGTGGAAGTAATCGTCTATACCTCAAATTTGACTGCAGAAATGAACCTTGACCTGAGAAAATATCGTTTTCAATATCCCGATATAAGCATAACGCAGTTTAATAAATCTCATGACCGTTTTCTGATCCTTGACAAAAAAATTATTTATCATATAGGAGCATCTTTGAAAGATTTAGGAAAGAGATGGTTTGCTTTTTCAGTGTTAGATTTTGAAGTAACCGAAATATTAAAGAAACTTGAAGATAATGTGACTAAGTAACAACGTTTGCTAACACGCGTTAAATCCCATTGAAACGGGATTTAACCGCGAACCGTTACCGCCAATATTAATGAGCATCCTGCAAATAAATAAAGAGATTGAATGAATAATAAATTTGAGAGAATAAACGACCAGATTAATCAGATTAAATTAATAGATACTCATGAGCATTTAATTGATGAATCTGTACGATTGAATTGTGTAAATCCATTTATTCAGTGTGATGACTGGACAACTATTCTTGGATTGTACGCGAAATTTGATTTTGTATCATCAGGAATAACACAAAAAGAAATAGAATTTATTTCATCTCAAGAAATCCTGCCACTTGATAAGTGGAGAATTATCCAACCTTATTGGAATCAAATCAAATATACGGGATACGGACAGGTATTTCAACATACAATCAACGATTTATATGGTATTTCTGAATTGCATGAAAAATCAATCCTTGAATTGCAAGAGAAATATGTTAGCTATAGAAAAGAAGGTTTTTACAAAGAAACTCTAAAACAAGCAAATATTAAATATTGCATTGTAAATCCACCTGGACGACCTTTTAATGAAACAGAATTGCCAGCCCTTTTATATCAAGACATTGATGCAATGGGCATGATTAGAATGGACTTTGAAAAGCTAAATGAAAATATTATTCCTCAAATTACCGAGTTAAATGACTGGCTGGAAATTATAAATTGGTGGTTTGACAAATACGTTGATAATGCAGTAGGTGTAAAGATTGGAATTGCTTATTTCAGACGATTAAATTTTACCAAAACAACTTTTGAAATAGCCAATCAATTATTCTCAAAGAATGTTGAAAGCAAAAAATTAAGTGAAACAGAGGAAAAGACATTGCAAGACTTCTTGTTCTGGTATGTTGTAGATTTGGCTACTAAAAACAGACTACCCGTAAAATTTCATACTGGATATCAGGCAATGAATAATTTCATGAACCTTGAGAATATCATGTTCAATCCGGTAGATTGTGCAAACTTGTGTCGTTTGAACCCAGACACTAAATTTGTATTTTTCCATATTTCATATCCATATTATGAACCAATGATATCTTTAGTTAAGCATTATTCAAATGCAATTATTGATATGTGTTGGTCATGGACAATAAATCCTATTGCCTCAATTGACTTTTTGAAAAAATATATAATGACTTCTCCTATCAATAAACTAATGGTTTTTGGTGGAGACGATTTGTATGTAGAAAATTTAATTGGACATGCTAAAATTGCAAGGAAAGGAATTTCAATTGCATTGTCAGAATTAGTTCATGACAAATGGATTTCGGAAAATGATGTAACTGAAATTGCGGATAAAATAATGTGGAAAAATGCTGAAGATATATATGGAATTGAATAAAATACTGGCGGTAACACGCGGTATGAAAAATTGCCGGGACAGTAGGGTATTCAAGGGTTGTAGCCCGCTTCAACTTTTGTGTAACTTGACAGGGTATCGCCCGCAATCGGCAAATTTTCATACCGCCAACCGTTAGCAGTAATAGTCGGAATCCGGTTCCAGAAGATAAACGAAACTGAAAAGAGATAAATTTGTAGCATAAAGAAACAAAATGGATAAACGATTTGCGGACATAATTCAACTCATTAAACAATCACGGACAAATGCAATAAGAGCCGTAAATGCTGAACTAATTAGCCTCTACTGGAACATTGGAGAATATATCAGCAAGAAGATTGAGCAATCAGAATGGGGCGACTCTGTTGTAACAGAGTTAGCTAAATACATTCAACAAAATGAGCCTGAAATAAAAGGTTTCTCTGACAAGAACCTATGGAGAATGAAGCAATTTTACGAGACCTACAAAGGCTATCCAAAAATCTCAACAGTGTTGAGAGAAATTAGCTGGTCTCATAACCTTACAATAGACCGAGATATAAAAAGGCCAAATGAAAACCCAAGTATTGGAATTTTATTGTGTAAGGACAAGGACAGCGAAGTAGTTGAATATGCTTTGAGCAGAAGTCTTTCACCGACAATGGTGTCAGAGTATAAGACACAACTTCCAGACAAAAAATTATTGCAACAAAAACTACACGAATTATTTAACAAAGAAATCATTGAATGAAAGAGCAACAACTGCTAACCAAGGGTATGGGTGAGCCACCCGGAGGCATAAGGCATTATAACTTATCTGACGGCACAAGAACTTTCAAACCTAATACTCTTGGTTCTGAATTAGTTTCGGATATGAAATTGGTTTCCAAAAACATTTTTGTAAAATCCAAAGGTAACGCATTGACCAGCGAAGATTTTGCTGACTTTATCAAGAAAAATGAAATAAGCGAATTTTACATTGCAGGAGCAGACGCCATTGCCTGCGTAAAATCAACCGTATTTAATATGTGCAAGGAAAATTACATCGTTACAGTCTTATCAGATTGTATTACGAGTTATGACAAAAGGAAAATTGACGAGATGCTCAATTATTACAAAAAAAATGGCAGTAAAATTTTGACTATCAACCGCACGACACAATAGCCTCAGCCGTTAGTAACAAGCATATTAAACAACTTAGTTAACAGAAGAAACAATGAGAATAGCATTTTTAATAATAGTAGTACTTCACGGACTTATTCACCTGTTCGGATTTGTAAAAGGTTTTGGATTCAAGGAAGTAGAGGAGTTGACACTTCCAATATCAAAACCATTGGGAATTTTTTGGCTCACAGCAACTGTACTATTTATCATATATGGAATTTTACATTATGCGAACAACAAATATGCTTGGTTTTTTGGACTCTTTGCGGTTGTTATTTCGCAAATTCTTGTCGTAATATTCTGGAAAGATGCCAAGTTTGGCACAATCCCTAACCTGATTGTTTTAATAGTCTCTTTGGTTAGTTTAGGTTCTTTTTTAATAAAAAGTGAGTTTATTAATCGAGTTAATAATGATTTTTCAGCTAATAACACTCTTTCCACGGAGATTTTGACCGAAAGTGACATTGCTAATTTGCCTGAAGCTGTAAAAAAGTATCTTCATTACACAAAATCAGTTGGTCAACCAAAGGTTAAAAATTTCAGGGCAGAGTTTGTAGGAGGTATTCGTGGTAACCCAACTGACAAATATATGAGTTTACAATCTGTGCAATATAATTTTTATCAAAGTCCATCACGCTATTTTTATATGACAGCAAGTAAAATGGGGTTACCTTCTACCGGACTGCACCTTTACCAAACTAAAACTGCAACCTTTGAAGTCAAACTATTGAATTGGTTTAAGGTTGTGAATGCAAAAGGAGACAAAATGAATCAGGCTGAAACAGTTACCCTGTTAAATGATATGTGTTTTATTGCACCGGCAACACTAATTGATAGCAGAATTTCTTGGGAGATTATAGACGATACAACAGTAAAAGCACTATTTAGTAATGGCGATATCAGCATAAGTGCTTTACTTTTTTTCAATGAAAAAGGGGAGCTTATAAACTTCAATAGCAACGACCGATTTGAAACAGATGGAAAAAAATACGTGAATTATCCTTGGGAAACCCCGGTTCAAAACTACAGAATGATAAACGGGTATTTATTACCAAGCAAGGCTAAATTAATCTATCAAAGACCTGACGGAGATTTTACTTATGGTGAATTGGAATATAAAAGCGTAAAGTACAATCTGACCAATATTGAAAATTAAAAAATACAACAAAATGACTTTTGAAGAAATAATAAACTACCGACGATCAGTAAGATACTACAAAGATGCTCCCATCGATCCCGAAAAGGTTCAGCATTGCCTGGAGCTCGCTTCCCTATCTCCCAATAGTTCAAATATGCAACTTTGGGAATTCTATCACATTACAGACCCACTAATTCTAAAGAGACTCTCAGTCGCTTGTTTAAACCAACAGGCAGCGACAACAGCGCAACAGATGGTAGTGTTTGTAACCCGGCAGGATCTATATCGTAAAAGAGCAAAGAAACTGATTGAACTAGAATCACTAAATGTTTTGAAAAACAGTCCCGTTGAAAAACAGGAAAAAAGAGTCAAAACCTGGAAATTGTACTATGGATATGTAATGCCATTTTTATATTCACGCTTTCTTGGAATATTTGGAATTTTTCGAAAAATTCTGGTATCCATTGTTGGACTTTTCAGACCAATCACATATCAGGTATCCGAGGCAGATGTAAGGGTGGTAGTTCACAAAACCTGTGCATTGGCTGCGCAGACATTTATGCTGGCAATGGCAAATGAAGGATACGACACCTGCCCGATGGAAGGGCTGGACAGCAGAAGAGTTAAAAGGTTGTTAAAATTACCAATAGGTGCCCAAATCAATATGATTATCTCCTGTGGAATAAGGGACAATCGCGGAGTTTGGGGAGATAGAATGAGAGTACCTTTTGACGAGATTTACAAAAGAGTTTAAATTGTATGGATTCCTCGGAATTTACCGCTAGAACGTTAGGTTCATTTTAGGACAGGCTGCAAAACAGATATTTACTTGTATTTTAAAATAAATACGTTACCTTTGATACTATCATATGATACTATCATCAACTTTTCAAGTGAAACCACCATACAAAATAACAGGAAAAATATTAAAACTGGTTGCTTCTATTTCTGAGAGGATTGGAGAGGTGAATTCTACACATTTGAACAAACCTCCGACAGAATTAAGAAAGAAAAACAGAATCAAGACTATTCATTCGTCGCTTGAAATTGAAGGGAACACCTTAACGATTGAGCAAATAACCGCAATTGTTAAAAATAAAAGAGTAATTGGCCCCAAAAAGGACATTTTAGAAGTTAAAAATGCAATTGCTGTTTATGATTATTTGGACAAACTAAACCCATATAGTTTTGAATCGTTCTGCGAAGCACACGCAATTTTAATGAACGGACTTATTGAATCTGCCGGCAGACTAAGAAGTAAATCGGTTGGAATAGTTAAAGGCTCAGAAGTTGCACACATTGCTCCACCGAGCGAAATGCTTAAGCCTTTGATGAATGACTTGTTTGACTATTTGAAAAATGACGAAGATTTAGGATTAATTAAAAGTTGTGTATTTCACTATGAAATGGAATTTATCCATCCATTCATTGACGGGAATGGTAGAATGGGAAGGCTTTGGCAGACTTTAATTTTAAAAGACTCATATCCTGTTTTTGAATATTTACCAATTGAGACTCTAATAAAAGAACGACAAGACCAGTACTATGAATCTCTGAGAAAGTCAGATAATACAGGGGAATCTACGGTTTTTATTGAGTTTATGCTTGCAATCATTCTTGAATCACTTGAAGAATTATTGAATATTCAAAACGTAAGCTTTATTAATATTGACAGAATAAATCTTTTTAAATCAATTGTAAAAGAGGACTTTTTCACACGCAAAGAATACCTGAAAAACTTTAGAGAAATTTCAACAGCAACAGCAAGTCGTGATTTAAAATTTGCGGTTGAAAATGGATTAATTGAAAAAATCGGAGATAAAAATAGAGCGAGATATAGATACAAATTATGAAATGGAAACTAAGTATGGATTTACAAAAATTGGTTTATCCGAGTTTTTAAACTGGATCGACGAACAAAGGGTTGGACGAACAATCCTTACTATTCAGCAACACCACACATTTATGCCCTCTTATCGGGAGTTCAATGGGAGCAATCATTTTGAACTCCAGAAAGGAATGAAGAATTATCACGTTGGCCAAAATGGGTTTAGCGATATAGCACAACATTTCACCATTTTTCCCGATGGGGCAATTTTGACCGGACGTAGTCTGGATGTCAATCCGGCTGGGATTAAGAACAGGAATTCCGGGGCGATTTGCATTGAAAACCTCGGTGATTTTGATATTGGCCAAGACAATATGTTGCAAGAGCAGAAAGATTCAATTGTTCAAGTAACCGCTGCTTTGTGCAAGAAGTTTAACCTTGTAGTGAATTCCAACTCAATAGTCTATCACCACTGGTTTAGGTTGTCCGATGGCTTTCGCAACGATGGTGCAGGAGGCAACAAATCGTGCCCGGGCACCAATTTTTTCGGGGGGAACAAGGTGGTGAATTACGAAGCCAATTTCTTGCCTCTGGTAAACCAAGCTATTGCAGGGCATCAGCCCATTACTGTTGATACCAACCTCCTGGGATATGCGGTTGTTACTGCAGATTCATTGAATGTTCGGGTTGGTCCCGGAGCTTCAAACAGTTTGGCTCCCGGGAGGGACCCGGTTCAGCTTGGAGCCGTACTGAGGGTCTATGCCGAATCTGATGGTTGGCTCAAGATTTCCAATTCTGCAAGTCATTGGGTGTCGCAAAGGTTTACCCTTGAAGCCAAACGATTCATCGTAGATGCCGGTTCATTGAACGTCAGGTTCGGGCCGGGCACTAATCACCCTGTTGTAAGGAAGCTCGCCAAAGACGATCAGGTTTTCGTTTTGGAGGAAGAAGCCGGCTGGGCCAAAATTGCACTAAATAGTTGGTGGGTAAACAAGATCTATTTGCGGGAGTTTTTGGGTTAAAAATGAAATAAAAAAATGGAGCTTACACATTTGTTAGTTCTACTTTAGAAGGACTAAATAGACTTTCACAGGGATAATCGCGGAATTTGGAGAGATAGAATGAGAGTACCCTTTGATGAGATCTACAAAAGAGTTTAAAATTGGATTTAAGAAACTATAACCTCACACTGTATGACTACTGTGGAGGTTTTTTTATTTTACAGTGAAACAAGTCTTGAGAAAACATTTCATAAACATTTGGGCAAAATATATAAAAATCATAACTTTACGCTGCATTGCCTGCGACACAGCTACGCAACTCATCTTTTAGAGGCGGGGGTAAGTTTGAGATGCATTCCCCATACATATTCATTCTTAAACACACTTTGCGCAACCCATAAACGTTACCGGTCATTGATCTTTTAAAGTGCGAATTAGAAGCTTTATCAAACTCAATATATGACATTAAACAGAAAAATTCAGGTAGAAGGGAAAGAAATATCAGTTATATTTGATAACGATCAGGAATATATCTCATTGACTGATATGCTTAAAGCAAAGGATGGTGATTTCTTTATTGCTGACTGGTTGCGTAATCGTAATACCATTGAGTATCTCGGTATTTGGGAATCAGTTTATAATCCTGATTTTAATTATGGCGAATTCACCATAATTAAAAGTCAGGCCGGATTAAACAGCTACAAGTTAAGCGTGAAAGAATGGGTGCAAAAAACCAATGCAATTGGATTAAAAGCTAGTGCCGGACGATATGGAGGAACTTATGCCCATCCTGATATTGCATTTGAATTCGGAATGTGGATCAGCCCTCAATTTAAAATTTATCTTATAAAAGAATTTCAGCGTCTTAAGAGTGAAGAAAATGACAGATTGAAATTAGATTGGAATTTGCAAAGAACCTTATCAAAAGTTAATTATCAGATTCATACCGATGCAATTAAAGAAAACCTTATACCTCAAGAAATCACCAAACAACAGATAGCTCATGTTTATGCTAATGAAGCCGATCTTTTGAATGTCGCACTTTTCGGGATTACAGCTAAAGAGTGGAGGGATAATAACCCGGAAAAGAATGGGAATATCAGAGATTACACAACATTGGAACAACTTGTAGTATTAAGCAATATGGAAAGCATTAACGCTTTGCTGATTCAACAAGGGTTATCGCAAACGGAACGACTACTTCAACTCAATAATGTTGCTATTAAACAGATGAGATCACTAGTTGAAAACAAAGCGATTAAAAAGTTAAAATGAAAAAGCAACGAACCGCTAACACGCAGTAATTCACATTAAAACGGGACTTACCGCCAACTGTTAGTGGCAAGGGAATAAAGAAAACTACGAATGATTAACCATAAACTGAAGCTTATGAAAAATATAGCTTTAATATTGATTTGCATAATGTTAATGTTTGGGTGTAAAAACTCACCCCCAATTATTAAAGAACCTTGGATTGAAAAACCTGTTTCATCCTGGCCCGATTTTGCTTTAACGAATGAGATTAATTTTTCTGACACAACTTACTATGATATTGCAAACTCATTTCTTGTAGACACTGGTTTTGATACAATTGGTGTTTCTTGTAAACATTTATTTTTGGTTTTTCAATATCAACTTGGATTTAATAGTATTGATCTGGGTGATAAGTTTAACTACTGGAATATGTATCCTAAGAATCATAAAGAAAAAACAGTTTCTATAAAAAGATTAATAAATAAAAACTCAAAAGAACCAATTGATCAGTTTAACACGTTAAAAGATCGTGATTGGATTATTTTTGAATTAGATGAAAAGAATACTCAATTGTATCCATTGAAAATTAGATATACACCTGTAAAAAAAAATGAGATTGTTTATGCGGTCGGATGGGCAAAGAATCAGAAAGATAATAGTAAGCCAGGATTGTTTAAAATGCAGTGCTTTATGAATTTAGGAAATTATTTTTATATAAAACCATCTGAAAATCAGCCTCATGGTAGAAGTGGCTCTCCTGTGATAGATAAGAATGGATATTTAGTAGGAATTGTTTCGGGACAGGATGGAAAATTGGGAGTAATGGGTGCAGTTCCATATTTGACTATGATGTTTGACAAATATGGCATTGAATATATTAACCCCAGCCGTTAGCGTTTATTAATTTTTAGAATAACTTTGTTAAAATATTCGATATGAGCGAGTCCCAGATTCTGATGTTTAAATCTAAAGATGGTTATACCGAAATTCAGGTTAAGCTTGAAAAGGATAGTGTTTGGCTAAGTTTGTCTCAATTAACGGATTTATTCTTTCGAGACAAGTCTGTCATTTCAAGGCACATTACTAACATCTTTAAAGAAAAGGAGCTAGATATAAAGTCAGTTGTTGCAAAAAATGCAATAACTGCTGCTGATGGTAAAACATATCAAGTAGACTATTACAATCTGGATGTTATTATATCTGTTGGTTATAGTATAAAATCTCAAAGAGGCACTCAATTCAGAATCTGGGCAAACAATATTCTCAAGGAGTATTTTATTAAAAATTAAGCTATTAACGAAAAGTCTTAAGAGTAGGAAAATTTAAACAAAAAAACAAAAATGAAAACTGAAAATGTTGTTTTAATGCAAATGGCAAGAGAATCTCTAAAAGGAAAATGGGGATTAGCCATTGGAACCTTTGCCTTATATACGTTAATCATTGTAGGCATTCAAGCTATTCCAATTGCTGGACTTATTGCCTCATTAATAATCGGAGGACCATTTTCTGTCGGTCTTGCTATTTTTTCTTTATCAATTTCTAGAAACAAAGACGCTAAACTGGAACAAATATTTCAAGGATTTAATAATTTTGGAACTGCATTAGGTGCTTATCTATTAATGGTTTTGTTCATCTCTTTGTGGACGCTTTTACTTATAATTCCAGGGATTATTGCCGCCATATCTTATTCTATGACCTTTTACATATTAGCAGATGACAAATCGATTGCTGCAATGGATGCAATTGATAAAAGTAAAAAGATGATGCATGGTTACAAATGGAAGTTTATTTGTTTAGTATTGAGATTTTTAGGTTGGACATTACTTTGCATTTTGACCTTAGGAGTAGGCTTTCTATGGCTTATACCGTATTTGCAGGTTAGTGTGGCAAAATTTTATGATGACGTAAAAGCAAACTCATTGACTACTGGAAACATATAAAACCAGCTCGCAATCCCTTACTACTGCTACAATCAGCCGTTTGTCACAACTGACAGTACGACGGACAATGAAATAAAAAATTGAATAAAAACATAACAATAAAAGAAGGAAATCCTATGCAGAAAAAGTCTTTAGTTATAATTGACATTCAAAATGACATTACCAAAAACTACAAAGAGATCATTGATAATATCAATCGGTCAATAGATTGGGCCGTGGAAAATGAAATTTATGTCGTCTACATAAAGCATTATAACTTATCTGACGGCACAAGGACTTTCAAACCTAATACTCGAGGGTCTGAATTAGTTTCGGATATGAAATTGGTTTCCAAAAACATATTTGAAAAATCCAAAGGCAACGCATTGACCAGCCAAGATTTTGCTGACTTTATCAAGAAAAATGAAATAAGAGAATTTTACATTACAGGAGCAGATGCAATTGCCTGCGTGAAATCAACCGTATTTAATATGTGCAAGGAAAACTACAAAGTTACAGTCATATCAGATTGTATTACGAGTTACGATAAAAGGAAAATTGACGAAATGCTCAATTATTACGAAAAAAACGGCAGTAAAATAATTAATTTGAATGACTTGTTAGATTCTAAATAAAAATACCAGCGGCTAACTTTCGCTGGCTAATTGGCGCCATATGCCCTCAAGGGGCTTATTGTACCGTTAGGGGCAAGTTTAACTACAAACGATTAGAACAAAATATGATTTCGCCCGCTCTCCCGCACTAGTTATATTGAGATCCGTTACTTATATTTACAAGCAAATTCAACATCAGGTGAAAATACTAAAACTCATAGCGGCAGTTGCGTTTATCTGCCTACTCTCTTCTTGTACGAAAGTGGATGATATGAAACTTAATTATCCCTTCTCAAACGGGACCAAAGAGAGGAATTTAATTGTTGTCATAAGCGACATTCATCTGGGGGCCGATCTATCTTATGCCGAATGCAACAAAAATCTAAGATCACTTGAGCTGTTTCTCAAAGAGGTAAAATGGTCACGTAATGTAAAGGAGCTTGTCATTGCAGGAGATATGCTTGATGAGTGGTTTATCCCTGCAACAGTGGATATTTATCAGGGAAAGGGTCAGGCAGATTATGTGGAGCGTATTGCAACCGCCAACAAAGGAGTAATAAATGCTTTCAATAGTATAATAAAAGAGGGGAAAATTCTTGTTACCTATATCCCGGGCAATCACGATTTAACTATCACTTCAGAGAATGTAAACAGGATACTACCGGGAATTAATCAGGCACGGGATGCAGTGCAAGGTTTGGGGACATATTATCCTGCAGACTTGCCACAAATAGCGATTGAGCACGCGCACCGCTACAATTTCTTCTGTGCCCCTGACCCAATTTCAAATCAGGATATTGCTCCGGGAACCATCACTCCTCCAGGTTACTTCTTTACACGAATTGGAGTCTACAGTTTTGTAAACAATTTTCCTCCGGCGGTTGATGTAATACCGGCAGTTACTCCCAATGCCTCCGGAAGTACCAGTCAGAATATGCTTTTCATTTACTGGAATGTGTGGAGTAGAACTCTGGAAAAATATACCATCCCAAACAAATTTGACGAGAAAATTATCGTGACCAATATGGATGGTTTCAAAGGGGCATATTCAGTAAATGATATACTGCCTTATCAAAATACCCCCGGAGGAGTTATAGATGTTAAACTCTACCGGGGAATTCAGGATACTTGGGACCAAAGACAGGCACACAATAATGTTGCCGTAGACATACCTGTCAGTCAGGCAATAGCAAATGCTGCAAAGGCAGGCGAATCTGACCTTCAGGCGAGAAATCAGTATTTTATGAATCCGCAATCAGACGCCAGAATTGTTATTTTTGGACACACTCACGACCCAAAAATCATTGCATCCAACAACCATAAGGGTCAGAAATCAATCTATGCAAATACCGGAACCTGGATTGACCATAACAGCGTAGCCACAACAATTATGAGCTTTGTCGTAATCACCCCGCAGAGTGAAAAAGAGGATTCATTCACACACGTAAAATTGTACAATTTTGAAAACGAGATTGTAACTCAAATGGCTAGGGACTCTTTGCGTTTTTAAGAATTCCCCCATCTTTTTTTTGTATATTTGGTTATCCAAAAAAATCAATTATGTCAAAAGGTGACCTATCTCTTAAAAGGGAAAATTGAGCCTTTAAAGATAAAATGCATTATTAGACTTTACAGAAAAATAATGTTAACTTTATATAATGATGATAAATGTTAACATCCTTCTTGCCGATGACGACAAAGCAGATTGCCTTCTTTTTAAAAATGCTTTGGAAGAGCTGCCTGTATGCGCACGCCTTACTATTGTTCACAATGGAGAACAGGTTATTGAAGAGCTTACCAAAAAAGGGAATGAGCAGCCCGATGTTCTTTTTTTGGACCTTAATATGCCGCGAAAAAATGGTTTCGCAACCTTAGGCGCAATAAAACGAAGCAGCGAACTGCAGAGTCTTCCGGTTATTATATTCTCTACGGCCTCCGATACGGAGATGGTTAAGATTGTTTTCAGAGACTCAGCGCACTATTACATCTGCAAACCAAATGATTTTTCTCAGTTGAAAAAAGTTATTTATGAAGCACTTACCCTTATTACCCAGAAAGATAATCCGCTGCCGCTCGAAGAAAATTTTATGATTACAGGCAAATCAATAGTAATTCCTTAAATGACAATAAAAAAGAGCAAATTCCCGGTTGTTGCCATAGGTGCATCGGCAGGTGGGCTAGAGGCTATGATGGAACTACTTAAATACCTTCCATCTGACACTGGTATGGCTTTTATCTATGTTCAGCACCTCAGTCCCGATCACAAAAGTATGTTGACAGAGATATTGTCAAAAAAGACAAAAATGAGGGTACAGGAGATTGACGATATGGATAAGATTGAACCCGATAATCTTTTTATCATTCCATACAATAAGGGAATTGAAGTAACCGACGGTCATATAAAATTGATTCCACGGTCGGAAAGTAGCACATCAATATCTATTGATACTCTCTTCTCCTCACTTGCCCACTCTCAAAAAGAGAGAGTTATAGGAATTGTTCTGTCGGGCAGCGCTAGCGATGGCACATTGGGTGTAAAAGAGATAAAACACAATGGTGGATTAACTTTTGCACAAGACGACACTGCAAAATTCACAAGTATGCCTCACTCGGCAATAGCCGCAGGTGTGGTTGACTTTATCTTGTCTCCAAAACAGATTGCACTTGAATTGGCACGACTGAGTAAACACCCTTTTGTAAAACCTAATGAAAAAAATAAGAACAGCGAAAACTTGATTGATAACAGCGATCCGGATTTGAAAATCATTATTAATCAGCTACTAAAAACCACCGGCGTAGATTTTAGCGTTTATAAAATGAACACCATCAAGAGACGAATTATTCGCAGGATGTTGTTGTATAAAATAACCACACTTAAACAATATGCAAAATTGCTTACCCAAAAAAACGAAGAGACAGACATTCTTTACCAGGATTTGCTTATTAATGTAACCAGTTTTTTCCGTGACACCGACACACATAAATATTTAAAAGAGGATCTATTCCCAAAATTGCTCAAAAAGAAGAAATCGGGAGATTCTCTGCGTATATGGGTTCCCGCTTGTGCAACAGGTGAAGAAGCCTATTCTATCGCAATGATGTTGCTGGAGATTCAAGGGAGTCAACCCAACAACACATCCGTTCAGATTTTCGCAACTGACCTCAGTGGAATTGCAATTAACAAAGCCCGCGTTGGTATTTACACTAAGCAGGAGTTAGAGGCAGTTTCGCCAAAAAGAATCCAGCGTTTCTTCACAAAAGCAGACGGAGGTTTTCGTGTAAATAAAGCTGTTCGAGATATGTGCGTCTTTGCACAGCATAATATCTTAAGCGACCCACCATTTTCGCGTCTAGATTTTATAAGTTGCTGCAACCTCTTTATCTACTTAGATACCGCAGCTCAAAAAAAAGTGATCAACACCTTTCATTACGCTTTAAATAGTGATGGTTTTTTAATGCTCGGCAATTCAGAAAACATCAGCCAATCTGCACATCTTTTTGTAAGTGCCAACAAAAAATATAAGATTTTTTCACGAAAAATAATCTCAGGATTACAGCGACTTCCGGAACTTTCACCTCGCTTTGGACAACAAATTGTTTCGGAGAAAAGCAATTTGTTGGCAAGCAGAAACATTAAAAATAGCCCCGTCAATCAGCTTGGGCTTGACAATGCTATTGATGCAGTGCTTGTTTCAGAATTTATGCCGGCAAGTGTTGTAATAAACCATCAGTTGGAGATTGTTCAGTTTCGGGGTAAAACAGACCTGTTTCTAACACTGCCAAAAGGTAAAGCCACATTTAACATTTTAAAATTGGCACGACCCGAAATTGCCTTTGAATTACGCAGTTCAATCTCAAAAGTCATTAAAACGAAACACCGCATTCGCAAAAGCGGAATTGAGCTAAAAATAGATTTGGCTGTAAAATTAATAAGTTTTGAAATTGTTCCGCTTACAATAGAGTGGAACGAACCTTTGTTACTTATTCTTTTTACCGAGATGGAACAGCCGGAATTATATTCTCAGGGGGTTAGTAGCGAAGATGTTAACTCGAACGCAAAAGAGAGTAAGATAAAGAGGTTAGAGCAGGAGTTAGCAGAAGCACACGCAGATGCTCTCGCTATAGCTCAGGAGCACGAGGCATTTACCGAAGAGTTTCAAAGTGCAATTGAAGAGGTGGTTTCAAGCAACGAAGAGTTGCAAACCGTGAACGAAGAGCTGGAGACCTCAAAAGAGGAGATAGAATCTGCCAACGAAGAGCTTACCACCACCAACCAGGAGCTACAAACACGAAACGACCTGCTCACAGAGTCATATGAATTTTCTGATGCCATAGTCTCTACTATGCACGAACCTATGTTGGTTTTAGGAAAAGACCTACGGGTTAAATCTGCCAACAAAGCATTCTATAAAAAATTCGGTGTTGCCGAAGAGCAGACAGAGGGGATGCTTCTATACGATTTAGGCAACAAACAGTGGAACATACCCGCACTTCGCGAATTACTTGAAGATATTATTCCAAAAAATTCTCACTTCTATAACTACGAAGTGAAACACACCTTTCTCAACTTAGGAGAGAAGATAATGTCACTTAATGCAAGCCGCATTATTCAGAAAGCACATCGTGAACAGTTGATTCTTCTCGTTATTGCAGATATTACCGAGGTAAGACATCTGATATTAGAAAAAGAGCTCAAAGAGAAAGCGTTGCTCAAGAAAGAGATACGAGAGCGTAGAACAGAAAAACTAAGATTGGAAAAAGCTGTAGATGAAAGAACCCGGGAGTTAAAAGAGGCTAACCAGTCACTTGAGAATAAAAACAGAGAGCTTTTAAATATGAACAAAGAGCTTGAAGCATTCACCTATGTCTCCAGTCACGATATGCAGGAGCCGCTACGCAAACTGCAAACTTTTGCAGGGATAATATTAGAGAAAGAGAGTCAAAACTTATCTGATAACGGTAAAGATTATTTCCGGTTTATGCAACAGTCAGCAGAGAGAATGCAGCAACTTATTCAAGATCTGCTTACCTTCTCGCGTGTAAGTGCTGCAGAGAGAAAATTTGAAACCATAGACCTCAACACAATTATCGCCGAGGTAAAAAGGGACTTTAAAGAGGAGATTGCAGAAAAACAAGCAGTTATAGAGATGAAAGAGAGCTGCAAAGTACATATTATTCCCTTCCAATTTCGTCAACTAATGCACAATCTTATTGGCAACGCACTCAAGTTTTCTAATCCAAAAACGCCGCCCCTTATAAAAATAATCAGCAGGAATTTTAAAAACGAAAACTTAGAGATTGAAGGTCTATTGCCTCAGAAAGAGTACTGCCACATAAGCATCACCGACAATGGAATCGGCTTTGAAAATGAGTATAGCACCAAAATCTTTGAGGTGTTTCAAAAGCTTCACAGCAAAGATGAATACAAAGGCTCAGGTATTGGTCTGGCTATCGTAAAGAAAATTGTAGACAACCACAAGGGTCTCATAACCGCAACAGGAGAGTTGAATAAAGGGGCAACTTTTAATATTTACATACCAAACTCACAATAGATAATAAACAAAATGCACAACGAACCACTACATATTTTACTTGCAGATGATGATGAGGGAGACAGGCTTCTTTTTAAACTAGCCTTTTCTGAATTAAAAATAAAATCTATTGTTAGCACGGTTAACGACGGAATAGAGCTAATGGAATGGCTCAATATGGAGGTTAACACGTTGCCTTATCTTCTTTTCCTTGACCTGAATATGCCACTAAAAAATGGAATGGAGTGTTTGAAAGAGATTAAGAGCAACAATAGGTTAAAAAATATTTTCATTGCCATCTATTCGACATCGGATAATGAAAAGGATATGGATGAGACATTCTATAACGGAGCAAATGTTTACATTACCAAGCCCAACGATTTTAACCTGCTCAAACAAATTTTAGAAAAAGTAGTTATGACGGCATATAAATATCAGGAGCCGGGAATGATTAGAGATAATTTCTTATTGAGAATTTAATTAACTTTAAATTCATATTGTCACTACGGGGAAGAGAGTTAGCATACAAAAAGATATTAACATTTACTGTTTTCTAAATAGAAGTTGATATCAACATAGCATCGGAATACTATGAAAACTAATCTTATAGACTTAATCGATCTTGAGGCAGTTAATAACCTGCTGGAAGGGTTTAACAAATCTACAGGTTTTGTAACTGCTATATTAGATTTGGAGGGAAACATTCTATCCAAATCGGGATGGAGAGAAATCTGCACAGATTTTCACAGAGTTAATCCGGAAACTTCAAAAAAGTGCACCATCAGCGATACCGAATTATCAAGAAAATTAGTTGATAGTGAAAAATTCCATTTCTATAAATGTTTAAACGGATTGGTTGATGTAGCCGTTCCTATAGAAATCAATGGGGAGCATATTGCCAATCTGTTCTCCGGACAACTCTTTTTTGAAGAGCCAGATTATATATTCTTTAAAAAGCAAGCCGAAAGGTATGGATTTAATGAAAAAAAATACCTGGAAGCCCTTGCGAAGGTTCCTGTTGTCTCAAAAGAACAGGTTAGGTCTATAATGAGTTTTTTGCAGGGAATGACTCAGCTAATAACTGAAATAGCTCTTAAGAAGGTGGAGCAAACAGAGCTTAATAAGGCTCTTAAAGAGAGCGAAGAGCGTTTTCAACTTCTATTTAACAAAGCTCCTTTAGGTTATCAATCTCTGGATTTTGATGGTAATTTTCTTGAGGTGAATCAGCAGTGGTTGGAAACTTTGGGTTATAATAAAAGTGAAGTAATTGGAAGATGGTTTGGCGATTTCCTTACCCCAACATATCAGGATGGTTTTCGGAAAAGGTTTCCGATTTTTAAAGAACAGGGCAGTATTCACAGTGAGTTTGAAATGATGCATAAAAACGGGTCGGTTTTATTTATAGCATTTGATGGTAAAGTAGGTCACGATTTAAAAGGAGAGTTTATTCAAACACATTGCATTTTACAAGACATTACTGAACGCAGGCAGATTGAGGAAAAACTAATCAGAAGCGAAAAAGAGCTAAAAAGGGTACAGGAGATAACCCACATTGGAAGTTGGTATTTAGATATAGCAACCAATGAAGTGAAGTGGACAGAGGAGCTTTATAAAATGTATGGCTTTGATCCGCAACTTCCTGTACCTCCCTACACCGAACATCAAAAATTGTTTACGCCCGAAAGCTGGGAAGTTTTATCTAAATCTTTGGCACATACAGCAGAAACAGGAGTTCCTTATGAACTCGAATTGAAAACAGTTAAAGAGGATGGCAGTAATGGCTGGATGTGGGTAAGAGGAGAAATTGTTGCAGATTATGAAGGAAAGACCATTGGCCTTTGGGGTGCTGCTCAGGATATTTCCCATCGAAAGGAGATGGAAGCGGCAATAGAAAGAAGCAATGAGAGATTTCGAAGCATTTTCAATAATCTTCAGGATGCATTTTTTCAGGCAGACCTTAAAGGTAATTTCACCTTAATTAGCCCTTCGGCCGCATTAATGTTCGGATACGCTTCAACAGAAGAGATGTTAGGGATGTCGGCATTTAATCTCTACGCCAATGAATCCCAAAGAGACTATATGTTAAAGGAGTTGTCTGAAAAAACGATTATTAAAGACTTCATAACCGAAGGAAGAAAGAAAAATGGATCTACTTTCTGGGTATCAATGAATGTTCAATATCTGTATTTTAATGGAAAGATCTCGGGGACCGAAGGAGTAGTGCGAGATATCACAGATCGTATGCAGACAGCTGAGGATTTGCGTAAAAGCGAAGAAAATTTAGCCATTACACTCAACTCAATAGGAGATGCTGTGATTTCGACAGATATAAAGGGGTTTATTGTTCAGATGAATCCGGTAGCCGAAAAGCTTTGTGGGTGGAGATTATCGGATGCATTAGGTAAACCTTTATGCGAGGTTTTTAAAATTATTAATGCAGATACACGAGAATCTATTGATGGACCGGTTATAAAAGTTTTGGAAAAGGGGGAGATTGTGGGTCTTGCAAACCATACGGTTTTGATCTCAAGGGACGGAACCGAACACCAGATTTCCGACAGTGCTGCACCTATAAAAAACAAGAAGAACGAAATTACCGGGGTAGTTTTGGTCTTTTCAGATATATCGGATAAATATGCATCGGAAATAGCCTTAAAGGAGAGCGAAGAGCGTTACAGGGCATTGCACAATGCATCATTTGGCGGCATTGCTATTCACGATAAAGGTAGAATTTTAGAATGCAATCTGGGACTTATACAAATTACAGGCTACGCCTATGAAGAACTTATTGGAATGGACGGCCTGTTGCTCATAGCCCCGGATTCAAAAGAGATGGTTTTAAAAAACATATTAGCCGGATACGAAAAACCATATGAAGCCATTGGAATACGCAAAAACGGAGAGTTATATCCTTTGCGGTTAGAGGCCAGAAATGTTCCATATAAAGGGAAAAATGTAAGAACAGTCGAATTTAGAGACATCACCGAAAGCAAACAATCGGAACTTTTAATTCTGAAAAAAACAGAAGAGGTTGAATTTCATAACCAACGATTAGAGAGTTTGTTAAAAATTTCACAATATCAAACCAATTCAATTCAGGAGTTATTGGATTTAGCATTGAACGAAGCAATCATATTAACCAAAAGCAAAATAGGCTATATCTACTTTTACAATGAAACAGATAAAAAATTTGTTTTAAATACCTGGTCAAAAGATGTAATGCCGGAGTGTCAGGTAATGAACGCTCAAACCATTTATGATTTAGATAAAACAGGCTGCTGGGGTGAAGCTGTAAGACAGCGTAAGCCGATCATTATTAATGATTATCAGGCAGATAACTCTTTGAAAAAAGGGATACCACAGGGGCACGTTAAACTTCAAAAATTCCTGACAATCCCTGTGTTTTCTGACGATAAGATTGTTGCAGTTGCAGGTGTCGCCAACAAAGAGAGTGATTACGATAACTCAGATGTAAGGCAATTGACACTACTGATGGATAGCGTCTGGAAAATTTCAGAGAGAATTGTACTTATTAAAGATTTGACAGTTGCAAAAGAGAAGGCCGAAGAGTCCGATAGGCTGAAATCTGCATTCCTTGCAAATATGAGCCACGAGATTCGTACTCCTATGAATGGAATTTTAGGATTTGCCGAATTGTTGAAAGATCCAAATCTAAGTGGAGATGAACAACTGGATTACATCAGGATTATTGAAAAGAGTGGCACCCATATGCTCAATATTATCAACGATATAGTTGATATATCGAAAATTGAAGTGGGTCTGATGAAGATTGAAATGAGAGAATCGAATGTAAACGAACAGATTGAATATATCTATAATTTTTTCAAGCCAGAGGCAGAAGCAAAAGGATTGAATCTCCTTTTCAAAAACTCTTTGCCGGCAAAAGAGGCAATCCTTAAAACAGACAGGGAAAAAGTTTACGCTATACTTACTAACCTTGTTAAAAATGCCATTAAGTACACAAACAAAGGTTCGATTGAGTTTGGTTATACTAGAAAAGTTAATTGTCTGGAGTTTTATGTAAAAGACACCGGAATAGGAATTCCTAAAGGAAGGGAGGAGGCCATTTTTGAACGTTTTATTCAGGCCGATATAGGTGATATAAATGCACGACAGGGAGCCGGTTTAGGCTTGGCCATTGCAAAATCTTACATTAAAATGCTGGGCGGTAAAATCTGGGTAGAGAGTGAAGAGGGAGTTGGATCAACCTTTTATTTCACCATACCGTACAATGCAAATTCAGTGATATAGAAATATGCTTTTTTTCTCTTTGCCAGATTCTCTCTTAACTAGAGGAAGTTTCCCGGTAGATGAAACTGTCAATCTTTTCATATCTTTGAATAGTGTAAAAATACGATATTTCTCGTATTCAAAGTGAGAAATTGCGTTTTGACTATGTAAATTGGATGAAAAAAATTAGTTCAGTTTTTCTGTTAGTGATTATTGCGATCCTAACACCACTATCCCTGTTTGGTCAGTTCTCATTGAGAATTGAAATAGAGGGGTTAAGGAGCAGTAATGGGCAGGTAATTTTGGTCTTTAGCAATGAAAAGGGTGAAAAGATCTCCGGGGTTTTTCGGGAGATAGAAGAGAGTAAATCTGTGATTGTTCTTGAAAATATTAAACAGGGAAATTATTCGTTCAAATATTTTCACGATGAGAATAGGAACCAGAATCTGGACTTAAACAGGGTAGGAATTCCCAAAGAGGGGTTTGGCTATGCAAATAATGCAAAAGGCACGTTTGGACCACCCTCTTTCAAAAAAACAATTTTCACAGTGACAGGAGATAAAACCTTAAAATGTACCCCTACATACTATTAAATTTTATTTTATGCAAAGTATCGGGAATATTAACTCTACAGAGCAAAACGTTTTTGATAATAAAATAACAATTGAGCTTATAAAAGAGCTTTGGTCAAAGACATACAACACTCAAGGCAGACCGGACTGGTCTCATATTCTCCCTTATTACGACAAAAATATCTATTTTAGGGACACCATTCAGGAGATACGCGGCATAGAGTCTTTTACAGAGATGACAGAGCGCCTGGCAATGCGGTCTAAAGAGCTTAAGATGAACATTGTTAGCGCTTTAATGGAGAGTGATATTGTATTTCTGGAGTGGGAGATGACCCTCAGTTTCAAAAAGTATCCAAGTTCTATTTTGTATGGTTCGAGTAGGCTAAAGATAAATAACGAGGGCAAAATTGCAGAGCAGAGAGATTATTACGATTTATGGGGAGATATTTTTGACAATATTCCCAGGTTTGGTAAGCTCTACAGAAATTTTATGAAGAGGAAGTTTGGTTAAGATTTGCATATGGGAAACAGTAGAAAATTCTTTCAATATTTTAAGGAGTATAAGTGGTCGAACATATTTGCAATGGTTAAAAATAGTGGTTCTTCCCCTAAAATTTGTACAGAAGATTTTAAAAACAGAGTTGTTGTAATAACCGGTGCTACATCGGGAATCGGCTATCATACTGCCAGAAAGTATGCTTCAATGGGTGCAGATATTTTGGCCGTCAATAGAAATGAGCAAAAATCACAAGCTCTTTGCAAAGAGATCACAAGCGAGTTTGGAGTAAATTGCAATTACAAAATCGCAGATTTGAGCAGTTTAACAGAGATAAAGCGGGTTGCAGAGGAGCTTGCAACTATGGACTCTCCAATTGATGTGCTCATACACAATGCCGGTATCTACCTTACCAAAAAAGAGTTAACTGTAGATGGGCTTGAAAAGCTCTTTGTTGTTCACTATCTCTCTACCTTTATTATCAACTACCGGTTAAGAGAAAAGCTCAAGTCTCAGGAAAAGGCGAGAATAATAATGGTTGGTTCAGAAGGACATCGATTTGCCCCCTGGGGGTTACGTCTGAATGATCTCAATTGGGAAAAGCGAAGATATTCGGGGTTGAAAAGCTATGGTTCGGCTAAGACTTCGCAGCTATTGTCTATGATTATTTTTGACGAAGATTTCCAAAACTCGGGTGTTACAATCAATACAATGCACCCCGGAGCTGTCAAAACAGAGACAGGGCAGGAGAATGGAGCTCTTTATCGCTGGTTTAAAAGAAACTTTTTTGACAAAACATTAAAATCGCCACAAATATCTGCAGAGGCCCTCTACTATCTGGGAGTCTCAAGGGAGATAGAGGGTGTAGGCGGGAAATTCTTCAGCCTAACCACTCAGGAAGAGCCCGCTCCACCTGCTTTAGATAAAGAGGTAGCCGCTCAATTATGGGATATAAGTCTTGAATTGAATGATATGAATCTGCAAGAGAATATTCACGACACAATTGTTGTTGGCGGAGGTATAGCCGGCTTAACTTCTGCTGCCTATCTTTCACGAGCCGGGGAGAGAGTTTTGCTGATAGAGAAAAACAGAGAGCTTGGGGGGCTGGTTAACTCTTTTACCCATAATGGATTTCATTTTGATGCCGGGGTGAGGGCACTGGAAGATGCCGGAATCATATTTCCGATGTTAAAAGAGCTCAAGATAGATCTTGAGGTTGTAAAGAGTCCTGTGTCATTAGGTATTGAAAATGAAATTATTGACATCAACACAGTAGCAGATTTGCAAAAATACAGAGAGCTTCTCGTGAAATTTTACCCGGAGAGTGAAGGTGAAATTGATGATGTTTTAAAAATAATCAAGAAAATAATGAAACATATGGAGGTTCTTTATGGAATAGAGAATCCTGTGTTCAAAGATTTAAAGAGGGATAGAGAGTTTATTTTCAAAAAACTTCTCCCCTGGTTACCGAAATTCATCTTTACAGTTGGGAAGATAAACCGGATGAATATGCCGGTAGAGGATTATCTGAAAACAGTTGTAAAAAACCCGGCATTGAACGACATAATCTCTCAGCACTTCTTTAAAAACACACCTGCCTTCTTTGCATTGAGCTATTTCTCTTTGTATCTCGACTATTTCTATCCAAAAGGTGGTGTCAATAAGTTATGTGATGCCTTGAAAAACAAAATATTGGAAAATGGAGGGGAGATAAAAACCGAAACAAAAATCATAGAGGTTTTACCAGGTGTATCTCTTCTAAAGGACCAAAATTATGTAGATTATAAATATCGCAATCTTATTTGGGCTGCAGATCTTAAAACGTTTTATAAAATATTAGATGTGCAGGGGGTAGAGGATAAGATCAAAACAAAACTGGAGGGGACAAAAATCAAGATGTTGAAAAACAGAGGCTGTGACTCTGTTTTCTCTCTGTTTCTCGAAATAGACGAACCACTGGAGAGCTTCGCTAAGATTGCTAACGGTCACTTCTTTTATACACCATCAAAATTGGGTTTAGGCGAGACTCACAGGAGCGAACTGGATCTACTGATTAGAAATTTTGAGTCAGTCAAGAAAGAGCAAGTATTAACCTGGCTGGAGAAGTTTACTGAGCTCAACACTTATGAGATCTCTATTCCGGGTCTTAAAGACTCCCAATTGGTTCCTGAGGGGAAAACCGGGATGATTATCAGCTTTCTTGCAGAGTATGATCTGTTTAAAAAAATCCAAACTGCCGGTTGGCTTAGTGAGTTTGTGCAGGAGTTGGAGAACCGTATAATAGATGTAATCTCACAATCTGTCTACCCGATACTAAAAGATAATATTATCGATCGCTTTTCATTCTCTCCCTTAAGCATAGAGAATAGGGTTGGCAGCTCCGAGGGCTCTATCGTTGGTTGGTCGTTTGAAAAGATAATGCCGGTTGTAAACAAAATCCAGATCTCAGATAGGTCGGTCTTTACCCCGGTTCCCTCTATCTTCCAGGCCGGCCAATGGGCATATAGCCCTGCAGGGGTTCCAATGTCAATACTTACAGGCAGGTTAGCGGCCGATAAGATTATTAAAAGTGTAAAGAGACGCAGGTGATTTTTGTCACTTTGAATTTACACCTCCAACCAATGAATACCTACCATCATTCCCCCAAAGTAGCTCCCTCATCCTCTTTTGCTTTTTATTTAGAGAGGGTTTCTCTAGTTTTGTTGCTTAATAAGGGGGTAAATAAGGTAGTTAATCCAATAAGTTATGGGCCTATTTGTAAAAACAGCTTTAAGTATGATTTTAGTTTTGATCTCATTCCTGGCGACATTGATTTTAATCATTGTTATTATATTACAGATATACAGTCCGGGGAAACCTGCTCCATTTCTTGATGAGACCGGGAAGCTGCTGGAAGGGAGCCTATCAGAAAAAGTCTTTGTCAATATTAATGGTTTGGAGCAGGGTATGTTTATTCAAAGCAAAGATTTAAAAAATCCGGTATTGCTTTATGTTCACGGAGGAATTCCGGATTATTTTCTTTCAAAAAAATTCCCAACCGGGCTCGAAGAGCATTTCACTGTGGTTTGGTGGGAGCAGAGAGGCTCGGGGCTATCATACAACGCAGGCATAACCAACGAGTCGATGACGCTGGAGCAGATGATATCGGATACAAAGGAGGTTACCAACTATCTGCGTAAGCGCTTTGGACAGGAGAAGATTTACCTTATGGGTCGCTCCGGGGGAACCTTTATTGGTATAATCGCGGCTGCACAATCACCGGAATTATACCACGCATACATTGGGGTTGGGCAGATGTCTAACCATTTTGAATCAGAAAAAATGGCTTACCAATATATGCTCAAAAAATACAGGGATGCCGGGAACAGGAGAGTGGTACGAAAACTGGAGGCCGCACCAATTACAGACAAAATTCCCCACGACTACCTTAAATTGCGGGATAAAGCTATGCACAGCATTGGAATTGGCACAACACGGGATATGAGGTCAATTGTTACGGGGATCTTTTTACCATCGCTTTTGTGCAGAGATTATTCATTTAGTGAGAAGATTAAAATATGGCGTGGAAAAGCCCGGGCAGGTGTTCACCCGCTTTGGGATACTATCTTAGCCACAGATCTTTCCAATAAAGTTCCTGAGATTGGTATTCCGGTCTATTTTTTTCACGGAACCTTTGATTACACTGTCTCATACAATTTGGCAAAGGAGTACTTTGAGAAGATAAAGGCACCAGTGAAGGGGTTTTACACATTTGAAAATTCGGCTCACAGTCCAATTTTTGAAGAACCGGATAGAGTAAATAAAATCCTGATTGCAGATGTTTTGACCGGAAGAAGCACACTTGCAGATGAATAATTGTCAATAGGATAACTAATTTATTAAATTTGCTTCAAAATGATTAAATCCATCCTGTATGGAAGATGTGAAAATCATAAATTATAAGTAATTTCGTTCAAAAATATCAATATGAGCAGAATAGCAATTCTATTAGCAGTTTTCGCTTTTATCCCGCTTTCCGGTTTTTCTCAGAATAATGAAACGGACAAGAGGATAAATGTGAAATACACTCCCGGCGCTGGAGATATATCTGAAATAATTAAATCCTATGAGATTCTCCCGTTGGATGCTAATCTTGAGGCGTATGTAAAGAATCCGTGCAGAGAGATATTCTCCGATTCATTGATTTTGATTATGGATGGTACGCTCAATAAGATTGTGATATTTAATAGTAACGGGAAGTATTTAAACTCAATATCAAGAAAAGGGAGAGGACCGCAGGAGTACAACTTTATTAACGACTTTTTCTTTAATTCTGCAGATAGAGTTGTTTCGGTGGTTGACAGGGATAAAATAAAATGTTACAATCTTAAAGGCGAATTCATTAATGAGGTCTCACTGGGCTTCACTCCAAACAGGGTATCATTTTTACCTCCGGTTTCCCAAATAGTTGAAAAGGTGGTTCCGTCCGATCATTCGGAATCGGATTATTATATCCGCCTGACAAACAATAACTTTAAAACAAAATCGGCTCGTCTGCCATTAAAACCTCTTACTGGCCCGGGTTTCGGGGTAGAGGGGCAAATTTACCGTACTCTTGTTAACGGCAAAAGTGCATACTTCTTCTCATATTTTGGAGATACTGTTTACCATATTAATAGTGAGCGAATAAGGCCGGCGTATGCTTTTAAGTATGATAAAAAGACAACAATAGTAACTGACGGAACCTTTAATCCGGAGGTCGACGAGACATACAGATATCTAAGCTATTTTGAGTTGCCTGGATTAAATCTGCTCTTTTATAGATTCAAGAATGAACAATACTGTCTGGCATTCAACCCTAAGAGTGAATCTACAAAAACATTTAAAACTCCTTTTGTATTGAGAGATGTTGTGAACGGAAATGGGATTTTACTTGCTAACTCTTTGTCGATTGGTAAGTTAATTGAGATGTTTGATCCGGGAAGGAAAAAATGCTCAAATCCCGGAGTTCTAGATAATGTTTTAAAGGATTCCGAAAGCGGAATTCAGTGTTTTGTTAAGATATGTTTTTTAAATTAACATAAGTAAATATTAATCTTATGATTAATAAGGAATGGATTACTCCTGAAAATCCGGTGGAAGACAAAGTGTTGTTATATATTCACGGCGGGGGGGTATCTCCGGTTAGTGTCTGATGCACAGGATACACGTTGCAAAAGTAGCACTGGATTACGGAGGTGATGTAACCCTTAGCAAATGGGTGGGGATGATTCACGCATTTCTTGAGGTTTGCGATTTTGTGAAAAAACATTGATTGTAGGATTTTTAGGCTTATTATTATTTCTAAGAGCTCTTTTAACCTACTCACAAACTCATTCACAAACAACAAGAACACCTTCGTCATCATTAATTGGATTTAGACAAATTACCGCTCTACTTTTGTCGAAATATCTGAATATGGAGACAAAATCACTCAAACCCCTTGCTGTCACTTTTGCTATTGGTGGAATATGGGACACTATAGCCGGATTCCTTTATGTTTTTGTAATCGGCACAGGGCGGGCATTAGATAATCCGCCAATGGATCCTTTTTATGCAATCTTTCTGGGCTCTTTCTTTTTTTGTTTTGCATATCTGCAGATACTGTCATCTTTCAATATCAGACGATATTTATTTAACGTGGGTTGCCTGATTTTCGGGAGATTATTCTATGTTTTAATACTTTATTACTTTATCTTTTTTGTAAAAGGCTTTCCGGCCACATTTTGGTTTACCGGGGTAATTGACGGATTTTTAGCAACTTTGAATATTGTCTTTGCATTTAATGGTGGTTTAGGAATGCGAGATTTGTTTCTACCCGTAAAAACGGATTTTAATTAATCAAAACATTATCTTTGAGATATTAAAAATATACTCTATGGATAACACCAAAATTAAGGGTCTGATTTGTGGATATCGTGTGGAGGAGATTGATGATAAACTTGTTCAATAGATACGCTATCTGGATAAAAAGGAGATGAAAATTCTACTGACCGGCTCGTCCGGATATATCGGGAAACGACTTTTACCAAAATTGGTAGAGAGTGGTTATGAGGTGGTTTGCTGTGTGAGGGATGTAAACAGGTTTAATCCGCCGGAGTCTCTCAGGTCAAAGATAAGTGTTGTTGAGGTAGATATGCTGGATAAAGCATCTTTAGATAATATTCCTACAGATATTGACGGAGCGTTTTATTTAGTACACTCAATGTCGGCATCTTCCAACTATCATCTGCTGGAAGAGGAATCTGCAGTGAACTTCAGAGGTGCAATCAATAAAACCGATGCAAAGCACGTTGTCTATTTGAGTGGTATCGTGAACGAATCTGCACTATCTAAACACCTATCTTCAAGAAAAAATGTTGAGACAGAACTGGGCAAAGGGAGCTACAGTTTAACAACCTTAAGAGCCGGAATTATTATTGGATCTGGTAGTGCATCTTTTGAAATAATGAGAGATTTGGTGGAGAAGCTTCCAATAATGATTACCCCCAGATGGCTAAATACCAGATGCCAGCCAATCGGGATATCGGATGTTATAAATATTCTCTCAAAAACAATTCTTAACCCAAAGACTTTCAACAGAGATTTTGATATTGGTGGTCCCGATATATTGTCCTATAAGCAGATGTTGTTAGAGTTTGGTCGAATAAGAAATTTAAAGCGATACATTTTTACAGTTCCGGTGATGACGCCTAAACTCTCTTCATATTGGCTCTACTTTGTAACATCTACCTCATATAAACTTGCTATAGCATTGGTTGATAGTATGAAAGTTGAAGTTATATGCCGGAATGATGAAATTAATAAGATTTTAGGTGTAGAACCAATAAGTTATAGGGAGTCGTTGGAGACAGCTTTCAGCAATATTGAAAGAGACGAAGTGATATCCAGCTGGAAGGATGCCTTTATAAGCAGTAGCTTCAATTTTAATATATCAGAGTTTATCCAGGTTCCAACTTTTGGCTGTTTCAGGGATGTGAGGGAGAGAGCTTTCGCCACTCGGGAAGGTTGTATTGACAAGATTTGGAGTATCGGAGGTGAAACCGGATGGTACTACGGAAACTGGCTATGGAGAGTGAGAGGTTTTCTGGATAAGTTAGTGGGAGGGGTGGGGCTTAGAAGAGGGCGTACCTCGGAAAACACCCTCAATGCCGGAGATGCACTGGACTTTTGGAGGGTTCTGTATGCAGATAAAAAAGAGGGAAGGCTACTACTTTATGCAGAGATGAAACTGCCCGGAGAGGCTTGGCTTGAGTTTAGAATTGATAAAAACAAACTAATCCAGACCGCAACCTTCAGACCATTGGGGCTTATGGGAAGGCTCTATTGGTACTCTGTATTACCACTTCACGGCTTTATTTTCCAAGGAATGATCAAAAAATTGACCAAAATATCATAGCCATATATAGATGCCATTATGCGTTTAAGTTGTTCGAAGTACTTTGAAAAGTAATAACAATTTGATATCTTTAAGCATAATACTTTTCGTATGGAAAATTTGAAAAAGGGAAAATGTCCTGTGATGCACGGGGCAAATACGGAGGCAAGTAGTTCCGTAATGAGCTGGTGGCCAAATTCACTTAACTTAGATATTTTACATCAGCACGACTCCAAAACCAATCCGCTGGATGAGGGTTTTAACTATAAAGAGGAGTTTTCTAAACTCGATTTTGAGGCGTTAAAGAATGACTTAAAAGAGCTTATGACCCAAAGTGTACAATGGTGGCCTGCAGATTGGGGGCACTATGGAGGTCTAATGATTAGAATGGCCTGGCATAGTGCCGGTACTTACCGAATTGCCGACGGTCGTGGGGGTAGTAATACCGGAAACCAGCGATTTGCACCGCTTAACAGTTGGCCGGATAATGTCAACCTGGACAAAGCTAGACGACTGCTATGGCCTATAAAGAAAAAATATGGCAACAAGATATCTTGGGCAGATCTTTTTATCCTTGCCGGAAATATGGCCTATGAGTCTATGGGCTTTAAAACTTTTGGGTTTGGCGGTGGCAGGGAGGATATTTGGCATCCCGAAAAAGATATCTACTGGGGTGCAGAGAAGGATTGGCTGGGTAAATCCCGTTACTCAGACAGCACCGATAGCGAGACGCTTGAAAATCCTCTGGCTGCTGTTCAAATGGGCTTAATATATGTAAATCCGGAAGGCGTGGACGGGAACCCGGACCCTTTAAAGACGGCCAAGGATGTGCGAACAACATTCAGCCGTATGGCAATGAATGACGAGGAGACAGTAGCATTGACTGCCGGAGGACACACAGTGGGTAAAACTCACGGGAATGGTGATGCATCGCTTTTAGGGCCCAGCCCGGAAGGTGCACCGGTAGAGCAGCAGGGTTTTGGTTGGTCAAACCCTAAAGGGAAAGGAAATGCAGAGCACACAGTTTCCAGTGGTTTAGAGGGGGCCTGGACAACTCACCCGGACAGATGGAACAATACCTACTTCTATCTGCTTTTAACTTACGATTGGGAGCTAACAAAGAGCCCGGCAGGAGCCTGGCAGTGGGAACCTGTAAACATAAAAGAGGAGGACAAGCCTTTTGATGCTCATATCCCCGGAGTTAGAAGAAATCCGATGATGACAGATGCAGATATGGCTCTTAAAATGGATCCGGATTATCGAAAAATATCGGAGCGCTTTTATAAAGACCCCGAATACTTTGCAAAGGTTTTTGCAAGAGCTTGGTTTAAACTGACTCACCGTGATTTAGGACCAAGAAGCCGCTATCTTGGCTCGGATGTTCCAAATGAAGATTTAATATGGCAGGATCCTATTCCAAAAGTTGACTATACCCTCTCTCAAAATGAGATAGATGAGCTTAAAATCAAACTTCTCAATTGTGGATTATCTCACACAGAACTTATAAATACCGCCTGGGACAGTGCAAGAACATTCAGATGCTCGGACTACAGAGGAGGTGCAAATGGAGCCAGGATTCGCCTTGCCCCTCAAAAAGATTGGGAGGGTAACGAGCCAAAACGACTTGATAAAGTGCTCAAAAAATTGGAGGAGATCCAGGAAGGATTGAATAAAAAAGTGAGCATTGCAGATTTAATCGTCTTGGGCGGAGGTGCCGCAATTGAGAAAGCTGCACAGGATGCCGGAGTAGATGTTAAAGTGCCTTTTTACCCGGGCAGAGGTGACGCTACAACAGAAATGACAGATGTTGAATCTTTCTCGGTTCTGGAACCTATACACGATGGCTACAGAAACTGGCTAAAAAAAGAGTATGCTGTTAACCCTGAGGAGCTACTGCTTGACAGAACACAGCTAATGGGACTTACAGCCCCCGAGATGACAGTATTAATTGGCGGAATGCGGGTTTTAGGTACAAACTACGGTAAAACCAAGCACGGTGTATTTACAGATAGAGAGGGTGTTCTTACCAATGATTTCTTTATAAATCTAACCGATATGAACTACTTCTGGAAGCCTGTAACAGAGAATCTTTATCATATTATAGATAGAAAGAGTAATGTGATAAAATGGACAGCCACGAAAGTAGATTTAGTAATTGGGTCTAACTCTGTACTGCGCGCTTATGCAGAACTTTACGCACAGGACGACAATAAAGAGAAGTTTGTTAAAGATTTTGTAAAGGCCTGGGTAAAAGTTATGAATGCAGATCGTTTCTAATATTGATGCTAAAGACGGGCAAGAAGTTGCTCCCGGTATATTGAGCCTACAGGTATTTTTACCCCTTTAACAGATACCTGTGCTCTCTCTACTACTTCAATAGCAGCAATTGAGATGATAAAAGATTTGTGAATGCGAACAAATTGCTCTTTTGGCAATAGATCAAGCGCATCTTTCATAGTTAAAAGAGATAAGATTTTCTCCTTACCGGTGTGGAAAATCATATAGTTTCCACAGGCCTCAACATATAGAATCGAAGAGACTCCAACCCGATGTATTTTGCTGCCACTTTTAAGATTGATTACTCTATCATCTGTTCCCGGTGTTACAACCAGGTTTTTGGAATCTCTGTTTTTAGGGCTCGAAGTCGAAACTGTTTCGCTTGCTTTAGATAATATTTCAGATGATTTATTAACTGCCCTTAGAAAACGATCGTATCTTATTGGCTTTAGCAGATAATCGGCAGTATTGTAGTCATAACTCTCTACTCCGTATTCTGTATATGCAGTTGTAAAGATAATTACTGGCGAGTGTGCGAGCGACTTAATTAGCTGTATTCCCGTAAGTTCAGGCATATTTATATCAAGAAAAATTAGATCTACACTATTTTTCATCAGAAAAGAGTGAGCTTTTACAGGATTGGAAAATGTGCCTACGAGTTCAAGAGATTCAGTTTTCTCTACATAAGATCTCAATAGGTCTATGGCGAATGGCTCATCGTCCACAATAATACATTTCATATTTTGTTATTTGAGATTTAGTGTCAAGTTAACAATAAATATCTCTCCTTCATTCGATATCTTTAGAATATGATTTGACGGGTAGAGTATATTGAGTCGTTTGCGTACATTCTCCAGACCAATCCCGGAAAAACCATCAGATTGACTGGTTCTCTCCCTCTTTATGACAGGATTTTTAACAACTAGATTAAGGGTGTTGTCTCTGCATTCTATTTTAATTATTATCTCGGTTGGGTTATGAAATGATATCCCGTATTTAAATGCATTCTCAATGAAAGGGATTAATAGAAGTGGTGGTATTTGATAACTTTCGTTGTCTGTGTTTATATCCAGTTTAATCTTAACCGGCATATCTGCAGATATCCGCATCTTTTGAAGAGCCACAAATCCCTCAATATGATCTATCTCTTTTCTTATATATACACTGTTTATATTGCTGTCATATAGTACATAACGCAGCTGGGAAGATATTTTTTCAATAATATCGGCAGTTCTCTCATCTCCATAAGTTGTTGCACTGGAGTATGCCATATTAAGCATATTAAACAACATATGAGGGTTTACCTGTGCTTTCAAAAAGTCCAGCTCTGCAGATAGTTTTTGTGATTTCAGCTCCTGTTTTTGCCTTTCAGATTTAAACCACATCTTAATGAAGCCATAACCCAGAGCAACTGCCAGAATAAATAGATTGAATACGAGAGTAACCACAAACTGACTATAAAGTGATTCATTCTCTGTAGAGTAGTATGCCGGAAAGAGGGAGTAATCTACAACTGTCTCAACAACAGTTAGCCCCAAAAGGGCGATAGTTATTTGTGCGAAAAAAAGGGAATTGGATCTTTTTAAACTGTATCTGCCTATCAATTTAGAAGATATTGTGTAAAAAAGGGTAATACTGAAGAGTGTCCCCACAGCTACCGGGTAGATGAAGTCTCCCATTTCCCTCCTTACATTTCCTATTGTTTGTACAAATCCGGCAACAATGATAAAGCCCGCTATCCAGATTACGGAATGTACTATATACTCCTTATGTTTTAAAAGATTCATTATCTGATTAACATTAGTTTAGTAATTACGACTCAAATATAAATTTATTAATCTATTAAGAAATCGAAGATTGACAAAATCACATTAATTATATCTAAAGTACCACATTTTATGGATAAACGAATTTCGTGTTAGAAATATTATGGTTTGAACAGTTGTAAAGTTGTTGGTCACAAAAAGTTGCACAAAGATTGAGATGCCTCTACTTTCGCTGCAGTTAAAATTAAAACCAAAAGCATATGAAAAAATTATTTGTTACATTATTAATTACTCTTTTCTCAATCAGTATGATTGCAAAAGAGAACTCTGTAATTGAGGGAGAAAAATCCAAAGATCCATTTGTCGGAAAATGGTGTGGAGACCTTAACATTAATCCAAAAATTAAACTCACTATAGCATTTGAAATTTCATCATTGGCTAATGGTGAATATGATGCTGTAATGCACAGTGTAGACCAGAAAAGCTACAATATAAACATAGATAGAATTTTAGCAGATGGAGACTCAATATCAATTGATATAGATATGTTGGCAATTCGGTTTAAAGGCCGGCTAATCACAGACACTGTTTCAAAACAAAAAACAATACTCAAAGGAACTTTCGGAAACTCGGCTTCCCGGGGTATGGCACTGAATTTATCAAAATGCAATGCATTTCCATTCCATATAGCCAATAGACCTCAGGAGCCAAAAAAACCATATCCGTATCATTCAGAAAATGTGAGCTTTATAAACACAAAGGAGCAGATATCCCTTAGTGGCACATTTACAAAGCCATTTGGGGCAGATAATGCACCGGCAGTTGTCCTCATTTCGGGCTCCGGACCATCTGACAGAAACCAGACTATCTTTGGTCATAAAGTATTTCTGGTAATTGCAGACTATCTCACTCGTGCCGGTTTTGCAGTATTGCGTTATGACGACAGGGGGGCCGGAATATCTAAAGGTAGTTTTAAAAATGCAACAGTGAGAGATCACGCTTTTGATGCTTCAAGTGCGATTGATTATCTTAAAAGCAGATCTGATGTTGACTCTTCAAGAATAGGGCTTATAGGACACAGCCTGGGAGCAGAGATTGCTCCGATTACCGCTACTATTAACAACAGCACAGCTTTTATTGTATTGATGGCAGGCTCTGCAGTCTCATTAAGAGAGGTAATCTTCGAGCAGTGTGATGCTATCTATAAGTCAGTCGGGGTCTCTACAGACGGAATTGCTCTTAACAGGGATATACTGGATAGCACAATGGAGATATTTAAAAACTCTGTAAATGATAGTATTGCGAAAGAAGAGATTAAAAGGAATCTGGCATCTTTCGATTCAAGAGTCTCTGCTCTTACCCAAAGCGAAAGGGAGAAGATAGGTCTCTCCTCTCCGCTTAAAATATCTGACTACGCCAAGTTATTAATACCTTTTATGCGCTACGATCTATTTCACAACCCGTCTGAAACTCTTAAAAATGTAAAGTGTCCCGTTTTTGCCTTGATTGGAGATAAAGATATTCAGGTGTTGCCATACAACCTTGGCCTCATTGAGCAAGCACTAATTTCTGGAGGCAACACAAGAGTTAGTACGAAACTCTACAAAAACAGAAACCATCTACTCCAGAGTTGTATCACAGGAGAGATTGAAGAGTATGGAGATATTGAAGAGACTATATCCGAGGAGGTTATTAATGATATTATAAATTGGATTAACCAATCTAATGAGATAAAGAAATGAGAGTAATAATACTCTTACATAAAAATTGCAGAAATAAATCATAGCAGCAACCGGCAATAAAATACTTATATTTAACTTTAAACTTCAATGTTTGTTGTATTGTAACAGGCATATACTAAATCAAGGCTAAATATGAGAAGAGAGATTATTCTGTTTCTAATATTTTTATTTATTAATCAATTGGCTTTCTCCCAATCGCAAGGTCTCTACGACTCTCTGGGAACAGCCAGACAACTGATGAATGAAAAAAAGATTAGTGAGGCCATAATGATATTAAGGTCTTGCGAAAAATCTTACCCGGGGAACGTTCACATAATTCGCCTTCGTGGTCAGGCGCTTTACTGGTCGAAAGATTTTGAGGCAACACACAGCTATTTTAAGGCCTCTATAGAGAGATACCCGAATCTTCAAGTTTTAAACCTTGACTATGGCAGAATCCTTTTTGAATTGAATCAACTCAATGATGCAAAGCTCTATTTGCTAAAGTACCTAAAGCTGGAACCGGAAGATGCAGAGTGTAACCTGATGTTAGGAAAAATTGCCTATTGGCAGGGTAAAAGTCAGGAAAGCTCTTTGAAGTATTTGAATGTTGTCCATAACAATTATCCGACTAACCAGCAGGCAATAGATCTTATTAAGGAGGTGCGTCAAAATAGATCGCCTTACCTTAAGATCGGGTTGTCAAAATATAGTGATTCACAACCACTGGAATCTATACAAACAAGCATAGAGAGCGGTTTTTATCAGTCGGCCTGGCTTCAGCCCGGAGTTCAATTCCAAAACAGATCGTTTGATGGAAATTTGAATGCCCGCCTTTTAGAGTTTACTAATAAAACAGCTTTTATAAAAAGCAAAACAGAAGTTTTAATGAGAGTAGGAGTATTTCAAAACTCCTGGACAACAAAGGCTCCTTATACGGCAGGAGTTGAAATCAGGCAAAAGATTTTAAACGATTTTGAAATTACCGGGAATATAGACCTATCACCCTATATGTATACGCTCAAAAGTTTGACTCGGAATGTTATGCAAACAAATTATACTGCATCACTGGGCCGGGAAACAGGAGATAAGTTTAAAGGTAAAGTAACATTCAGGCATCAGCTTTTTGAAGACAAAAATTATGTGCAGTGGTTTAGTATCTGGACTTTATTTCCCATTTTGCGTACAAGCGCATTAAAATTTGAAATTGGATATGCTTTTTTGGCAGCCTGGTCAAAAGAGAACAGGTTTGTGCTGGAAAATCCGGAGGCTGCAAACACATCCCCAACGAGCCAGATTAACAGATATCCGGGAGTTTATGACCCTTACTTTACACCGGAGAATCAAATTGGAAACTCACTCCTGGCTAAAGGTGATTTAAAATTAGGTTCCTCCATAACAATCTCATTTAACGCAAATGTGGGAGTATACTCAAAAATCGACTATCCGGAATTTTTTCAATATCAAACGGGTAATTCTCAGCAGGGTGGAGTAGAGAAAATATTTACAAATACTAAGTACACTCCTCTTGATTTAAAGAGTACAATAAACTGGAGATTGTCACAAAAAATATTGCTGAGTGCAGAATATATCTATTTTAAAACAATATGGTATGATAGCCATACACTTAGTGCCGGCTTGAAAATGAATTTCTGGAATGATAAAAGATAGTACCAAAGATTTATGGACATTCCGAGAGTCCAAAGAACCTTCAAGAGTTGAATTGTATTTTCTTGGTGCACTGGTCGTAGCCGGGGTTATATCAATTATTCGTCTTGCTAACTGGTGGTTCAGAGAGGAGCACGTTGGCAACTTAATTTTATATATAATTCTCTCCGTTATTTTCTGGTATGGTATGCTGCGCATTATACTTATCTGGATTAACTATCTTGGCATTAGAAAACCTCAAAAGACGGCACCTCCTAAAGATGTTCGGGTTGCAATATTCACAACCAGTTCACCCGGAGAACCACTATCTATGTTTGAAAAAACACTGGAAGCTTGTGCCAATATTTCTTATCCTCATAAGACATATTTACTTGATGACACCCAAGATTCAGGCTTTCGTGAAGTAGCAGAAAAATATGGAGCGATATGGCTAAATCTTGTAGGATTACCCGGTGCAAAAGCCGGGAAAATAAATAAGGCGATGACAATGACAGATGAGGAGTTTATTCTGGTTTTAGACCCGGATCACATTCCTTTTCCCAATTTTCTTGATGAGGTACTGGGATTCTTTGATGATAAACAAGTTGGATATGTCCAGGTATCTCAAGCGTACTATAATCAATACAGGTCATTTACAGCCAGAGCTGCCGCAGAACAGACCTATACATTTTATGGCCCGACTCAAATGAGTTTACACGGGTATAATTCCAGCGTAGCCATTGGAGCAAATTGCACATTCAGACGAAAAGCTCTGGAGTCAATAGGAGGTCACGGCATTGGTTTGGCCGAAGATCTTGTTACGGCTATTCGTATTCACGCAGCCGGATGGCGATCTGTTTATCATCCAGTTATTGTAAGCCGAGGCTTAGTACCGGAAGATTTTGACTCTTTTTGCAAACAACAGCTAAAATGGGCGAGGGGAGTTCACGAAGTGCTGTTTGCAGAGGTTCCCCGTCTTTTTAAAAAATTGAGTTTTTGGCAAAAAGTTTCCTATATAACAATTGGTACATACTATCTGGAGGGTCTGACAACACTTTTTTATCTGATCATTCCATTCCTCTATTTGTGGTTTGGAGTTGTCCCCGCCAAAATGTATTTTATTGAATTTATATTGCAAGGAATGCCGGTGCTTATATTTTCGGTTTGGATCTACCTCTTTGTACAACGGTGGATGTGCCATCCGGCTATAGAGAGAGGCCTTCATTTTAGGGGAATGATACAAAAATTTGCCTGCTGGCCTATCTTTTTGAAAGGGACGCTATTATCTCTGGTTAACAAAGAGATCCCCTATATACCTACTGCCAAACAGGCTGTAATTAGCAAAATGTCCCCATTTGCCAAACCTGTTTTAATGCATATTGTAATTTTTATAATTACCTTAACATATACAATTTACGAAAGACGCTATTTGCTTTCAGATGTAGAACTGGTATCTACAAGCGAAAGGGCATATGGTATGATTGCCTTTGCAACAATTCCTTTTTTGCTTGCACTTGGAGCTATTTATGCAGTAATAGAGTCGATTAAACTAAAATCCGAAAATCCCTGGGAAAAGATATGAAAAAGTACATTTATAGAATAGTAATTATTGTTGCTGCGCTGGTATTAGGCGTACTTATGGTAGCCGGACTTACTTTTATTGGAAAAGAGTCATCCGGCCCGGCCGAAGATCTCTTCTCCAAAATCAGTTCGGGCATCTCATTAATAGAGAACAAATTTATTTTGGGTAAGCGTGAAAAATCAAGATTAATAGAGTTGAAATGGTTTGATAAGTATAGGTCAGATAAGAGTAAATTACTCTTGCCGGATAAAATTCTTCTAGGAGCTTATGACGACAAAACATCAGAGACTTTTCAACCCATTGCAGAACTTGAGGACTCTTTAAAAACAGTTTTCCCGCTGATACACATATATACAGCCTGGGGGAGCAATCGTAACCAACGATTTCCGGCCACAGAGTTAAACTCTATCCACAGTATTGGATCTATCCCTATTGTTACCTGGGAGCCGTGGCTTACAGATTTCGATAAAGAGGCTATGCCGGGCCTGCCTAACCCGGAAGTAAGAGACAAGGATGGGTTAAAAGCGATTGCCAGGGGCGTGTACGATATTTATATAGACAGATGGGCAACTGAGGCAAAGTTGTTTAATAAACTGATTTTTTTGCGTTTCGCTCACGAAATGAACGACCCCTATCGTTACCCGTGGGGGCCTCAGAACAATATGCCGGAAGATTTTATTGCAGCCTGGAAGCACGTTGTAGATCGCTTTAGGGCAGTTGGAGCAGATAATGTAATATGGATATGGTCTCCTCATCCCGCCTACAAAATGTTCGATGAGTACTACCCGGGTGAAGATTATGTAGACTGGATTGGAGTGGGCACACTTAATTACGGAACAGTTGCCCCCTGGAGCCAGTGGTGGACATTTGATGAAATTTTTGCCAAACACTACGAGTTGCTGGCTAAATACAATAAACCCATCATTATTTCGGAGTTTGGTTCTCTTGCCGTTGGCGGCGATAGGGCAGAGTGGTTTAATGAAGCACTTAACGATTTTCCAAAAAGGTATCCGGGTGTAAAGTCCCTTGTATTCTTCCATTGTTCAAGCGATGCAACAACTACCTATCAAACATTGAATTGGTATTTCAAAGATGATCCTGAAATTTTGAAAATAGTCAAGAGGACGACATCTGCCTGGCCCAATTATAGCGATATTAAAATTGCACAATAAACGCCATATGTTCATTATATTAGCCCAAATAATTTAATAATCAATGAGATGGAAACGGTGAAAACATTCAGAAAACCACCTCTTCTCAACAGGAAAAAAACAGACCCCGGTAAATTTATTTTTACGGGTAATAAGCCTGCAGAAGAGTTAGATATTCAATTGTTTAAATACAATAAGGGTGATTGTATTGAGACCAAAAACATTTCACCCTCAAGCATTGAGAAGTTTCAGAATAACAATTACAACTATTGGTTAAATATTTACGGCTTAAATGATCCCGACACCATTGCATCAATATGTAGTCGTTTCGATATCCATCACTTAGCAATTCAGGACATACTAGATGTTAATCAAAGACCTAAATTTCAAGAATTTGAAGGCTACTCGTTTTTAACTCTAAAATCTATTGTTCCCTTAAATAATAAACTGGTAACGGAACAGATTAGTATTGTTTTTGGCAAGAACTTCTTAATTTCATTTCAGGAAAAAAAAGCAGACTTCTTTGAACACCTGAGATTTAGGTTAAGAGAAGACAAAGGCATTATCCGGGAGAGCAATTGTGACTATTTACTCTATGGAATGCTTGAATCGATACTTGACAACTACTTCAAAACATTAGACCAATTAGAGAGTGATCTTGAAAATCTGAATCTTACCGATACTAAAAAGGAGTTGTTGCCAAACACTCTGGGGATGATAGAAAATCATAAAAAGTTTGTTCACTTCATACAAAAATCTATCCTCCCTTTAAAAGAGTTTTCGCAAATAGTAGAACGACAAGAGAGTAAATATATTGAAAAGAAGAATTTAAAGTATTTTTTAGAGATCAAAGATCTATGCTTAACCCTGCTAGACAGTTGTGATATTTTACAATCATCCTTAGAGAGCAGCACTAACCTTTTCTTTTCTGTACAAGGGCATCGAATGAATCAGGTAATGAAAACCCTTACAATAGTTTCAACCATCTTTATCCCCTTAACTTTTCTAACCGGAATTTATGGTATGAATTTTCATAATATGCCCGAGATACAATGGAAATATGGATATGCTGCATTGTGGTTACTGATAGTTCTGATTTTTACGGGGATGGTTCGATATTTAAAGAAAATGAAATGGTTTTAGCTAATATTTTGTACAAACCCAAATGCGTAAATAATGTAATATAATTCAGTAACTGTATAACACACCATAAGATTTTTAAATATAGTTTTGCCCTGCAGAGGTCTTATCGCTATTTGCAAGTGTGTTATGAATAAAAGAGCAAATTCGGAGTTTTCCATCATAGTTGAGAACGAGAGAGCAAAACGTGCTGACGATTTAATTATTGCCAAGGCAGAGAAAGCAGAACGCGAGTATGAATTAATAATTGCGAACGAAGAGAAAACTGAGCACGCAGCAATGCTGATTATTGCTAAAGCCGAAAAAGCAAAGTTTCAGGCAGAATCGGTAATAGTCAATGCAGAGAGAGTAAAACGCCACGCAGGATTAATTATCTCTAATGCGGAGAAGGCAAAAAAGGCAAATGGAACAATTTCAACCAACAAAGAACAAGCAGCAGCGATAGTCATCGCTAATGTAAAGATTACTAAACAAGTAGCAGAGTTATTAATTGCCAATGTAGAGAACGCAAAACGTGCTGCAGCGCTAATAATTTTGAACAAAAAACCGACATCGGAGCTATTTATTGCAGAGGCAGAGCAAGCAAAGCGTGAAGCGATGTTGTTAATTGCCAGCATTAAGGATGCAAAAAGGTCTTCGGAACAAATAATTTCCAACTTAGAGAAGGTGAAAGGAGCAGCTGAATTTGTTATATCCGACAAAGAAGCTGTTTATCAAAACGCTCAAAATGCAAAACGAGCAGCAGAGCTAATCGTCGCCAGTGTTGTCAGGGCAAAACGAGCAGCAGATTTGGTTATTGCTAATGTAGAAAAAGCAAAACGAGCAGCAGAGTTAGTTATAGCAAATAAAGAGCTCAACTTGGCAAAGGTAAAAGCAAAAATGGCAACAGATCTAATCACTCTAAACAAAGAGCTTATTCATCAAATTGATAAGCGTAAAGAGTCAGATCAGAACTTGAAGGAGAGTAAAGAGAAATTTCATTCATACATTGAGCACTCACCTGTTGGGGTATTTGTTGTGGACAAAACAGGGAAATATTATGATTGTAACCCGGCTGCATATGAGATAGTCGGTTATACTCGCGAAGAGCTTCTATCTATGAGTATTATTGATTTGCTGCCTGCAGATGAAATTGAAAAGGGGTTGCAGGGATTTGAGCAATTGTGTAAAGTGGGTTATCTTAAAGTTGAGACAAAATTACTCCGGAAGGATAAATCTACCATCTATGTAATTTTGGAAGCGGTTAAATTACCGGAGAACAATATGTTTATGTCTTTTACCACAGATATTCAAAAAATTAAAATTGCAGAGTTTGAATTGAGAAAAAAATTTGACGAAGTTGAATCCATTAATAAAACACTAGGAGAGACTAATGTTGAATTAATAATTGCCAAAGAAAAAGCCGTAGAGAGTGTTAGGCTAAAATCTGCTTTCCTTGCCAATATGAGCCACGAAATTCGCACACCTATGAATGGTATCCTGGGCTTTGCAAGTCTGCTCAAGGAGCCAAAGTTATCCGGTGAAGAGCAGCAAGAGTACATAAACATTATCGAGAAGAGCGGAGCCCGGATGCTCAATATTATTGACGACATTGTGTGTGTCAAAAATAGAATCCGGAATTATGGAGACCAATTTTTCCGAAACGAATATTAATGAACAAACGGAATATGTTTATAACCTTCTCAAACTTGATGCTGCCAGGAAAAAATTAACCATTACTTTTAAAAATGGTTTGCCGGATAATGAATCTATTGTTAAAACAGATAAAGAAAAATTTATCAGTATTCTCTCTAACCTAGTGAAAAATGCCATTAAATATACCGATAGTGGCTCTGTTGAATTTGGGTATATTTTAAAGAACAATAATACAACCGGCAACTTTTATAATCTTGAATTTTTCGTAAAAGATACAGGAATCGGAATTCCGAAATATATGCAGGAAGCTATTTTTGAACGCTTTATTCAGGTAGATATTACAGATAAAATGGCACTATATGGTGCCGGGTTGGGATTAGCAATTTCGAGAGCTTATGTTGCTGTCCTAGGAGGTAGAATTTGGGTAGAGAGCGAAAAAGGTAAAGGGAGTATTTTTTACTTTACAATCCCATATAGCCGATATGATCCCAAGCGAAAAAAAATTGTCTCTTAATTATCTCTACGATACAATCACCCCTTCTCCGCAATCAAATCTAAAGCAGAGAGATTAATTATCTCCAGTTGTCGCCGGAAACAGATGCCCGGTTAGTGATAACCTTCAAAATCCCACTCCGGTAAAGATTGAGGTAAAGAAAAAATAACTCAAACTGCTTGTTATGTAGTTCATTTTTATTAATATTTGCATAACTGAAAGGTTATGAAACTTGAACAACTTGGATACAATAGCAGAGTAGAAGATCTTGTTATTGAGAACAATCTCAGAGATTTTGAGATTGGGCGGGTTATTTCGGAACACAAAGAGAGGTATATTGTTAAAACGGAGAGGGGGGAGTTTGAGGCCGAGATTACCGGTAATTTACGATTTACGGCAGAGAGTCGCTTAGATTTTCCGGCTGTCGGTGATTGGGTCGCTTTGACTGTTTATGGTAGTGATCTTGCAATAATTCATAAGATTATTCCAAGGTTCTCTGCCATTTCCAGGCAAGCAGTGGGGCAATTTGGCGATGTTCAGATAATAGCGGCAAATATTGATTATGCTCTTCTGGTTCAGGCGTGTGACCGGGATTTCAATATAAACAGACTTGAGAGGTATCTTACAATCTGCCACTCATCAAAGGTTCTCCCGATAATTGTTTTAACAAAAACAGATCTGCTACCGGAAGATTCTGTAGAAGAGATTGTAAAACAGATAAACAGCCGAATTAAAAATGTTCCGGTATATGCAATAAGCAATGAGTCCCGCTCCGGTTATGATAATTTGAAGAAGATCTTCGAAATTGGCAAGAGTTTTTGTCTACTGGGCTCTTCCGGCGTCGGGAAATCTACTCTCCTGAATAACATATCGGGCAGGGAGGTAATGAAGACCGGCTCTATAAGTGAGAGCACAAGTAAGGGTAGGCACGTTACCAGCCACAGGGAGCTGATTGTACTTGAAAACGGGGGAATCCTCATCGATAATCCGGGTATGAGGGAGGTTGGGATTGTAGATTCCGGGAGAGGTCTGGAGGCCACTTTCGATTTTATCGGAGAACTTTCAAATAAATGCCGGTTTAAAGATTGTACCCATACCACTGAGAAAGGTTGTGCTGTAACAGAGGCTGTCGAAAATGGGGATGTAGACAGAGCCTCCTACGAAAATTATCTCAAAATGCAGAGGGAGAGAGATTTTTTTGAAACCTCAGAATCGGAAAAACGGAGAAAGGAGAAGATTTTCGGGAAGATTTTGAAAGATTATAAAGACAAGGACATTAAAGGGAAAGGATAATTGGATCCGATAGAAACGGACTACAGCGGAGGATTCACTCTTTGTTAAGCGGGGGGAAAGAGATGATACCAAATGGGAGGTTAAACTCAATCTCGTTAATGCAAAGCTTTTTGTAGAGATAATTTATAAATAACAGCTATGAATTTAGAAGTATTAATGGGCAGCGGGAGAAAAATTGGTGTTTTCTCCCTGCCTTTTTTTGTGATTGGAATTGCAATCAACTATCTCTATCCTCAATTTTTTTGGATAGACGGTTACTCTAATTCTTTATTTTGGATATCGGTATCATTTTTACTTTTAGGTATGATAAACTGGGTGTGGACAGTACTCCTTATCTTAATTAAGGTGCCACGTAAGGAATTAATCACGACAGGCCCGTATGCAATTGTAAAACACCCTCTTTACCTTGGCTTTGCAATATTGGTAATTCCCTGGGTCGGATTTCTTTTGAACAGCTGGCTGGGAATAATTCTAGGATTGGTAGTCTATGTAGCAACCAGGATTTATGCTCCGAATGAGGAGCAGATTCTTTCAAAAATCTTCGGAAATGATTGGGATAAATATACTAAAAAGGTAATTTTGCCCTGGATTTAAGAGAACCTATTTTTTTTAAAACATTTTATATGAAGAAAGTATTTCTACTGGCGTTAATCTTTGGATTATTTGGCCAAACAGTTTTTTCTCAGGAGTTTGATAAGGCCAAACTTGAGAAGTTTTTTGATGTGCTTCAGGCAAACAACAAATTTATGGGGAGTGTAGCCCTTTCAAAAAATGGAGAGATTATATACTCAAGGGCTGTCGGTTTTGCCGATGTTGAGAACCAGATGAAAGCCGAAGTGGATTCAAAATTCAGAATTGGATCTATCTCAAAGACCTTTACATCTGTTTTGGTAATGAAGGGAGTAGAGGAGAGGCGGATTGATCTGGAACAGACTATCGACAAATTTTTCCCGACGATAAAAAACAGCAGCAAAATAAAAATAGGCCATCTGCTTTACCACAGGAGCGGGATACACAACTTCACAAATGACAAGGAGTATCTCACCTGGAATACTATTGCCAAAACAGAGAAGGAGATGGTTGAGATCATTACGAATGCCGGAAGTGATTTTGAACCTGATACTAAAGCAGAATACAGCAATTCCAATTTTGTTCTGTTGACATTCATTCTGGAAAAAGCATTCAAAAAATCCTATTCAGAGATTCTTACTAAATATATAATCAAGCCATTAGAACTTAAAAACACCTATCTGGGAGCTAAAATAAACAGTTCAAATAACGAATGTCTCTCCTACAGGTTCGCAGGGAAGTGGGAGAAGATGCCGGAAACGGACATCTCTATCCCTCTGGGAGCCGGTGGAATAGTATCTACAACTTCCGATCTTGTTAAATTCAGTGATGCTCTTTTTGGTGGAAAACTACTTAAACCGGAGAGTCTGGAGAAGATGAAAACTGTAATCGGGAACTTTGGAATCGGGCTGGTTAAAATGCCTTTCTTTAATATGTCAGGCTACGGGCATACCGGAGGAATAGATGGATTCTCATCGGTATTCTCATATTTCCCGGATGGCAACATCTCATATGCACTCACTTCAAATGGTACCAATTTTAACAATAACCTCGTTTCAATAGCTGTATTAAGTGCCATATTTAACAAACCATATGAAATACCTGAATTTAAAAACATCATTTTGACATCAGAAGAGCTTGACAGATACGCCGGTATATATTCATCTGCCCAGATCCCTTTGAAGATAACAGTTTCAAAGACAAATCTCTCTTTGATGGCTCAGGCAACCGGTCAGCCGGCATTCCCGCTGGAGCCGACCGGGAAAGATGTTTTTAAATTTGAACAGGCAGGGTTGGTTATGGAGTTCAGCCCGGACGAAAAGAAGATGGTACTAAAACAGGGAGGGGGACAATTTCTGTTTACAAAAGAGAATTAATGCGCTTTATTGAGAATCTAAACTTCAACAATATGGCTATTAAAACACAACAGACATCGGCAAGTGTTACGGATTTCATAAATTCGTTTGCCGACACCGAACAAAAGCGCATAGACAGTTTTGAATTGCTTAAACTGATGAGCGAATTCACTGGGTTTGAACCTAAGATGTGGGGGGCAACTATGATAGGCTTCGGGAGTTACCACTACAAATCTGAAAGAAGCTCTCAGGAGGGTGACTGGCCGTTGGTGGGGTTCTCGCCAAGAAAGGCTGCTATTTCTCTTTATGTCTTTAGCGGATATCCCGAGCACGAATATCTGCTTAAGGATCTGGGTAAGTTCACGATGGGCAAAGCCTGCATCTATATAAAAAAATTATCTGATATTAATATTGACGCTTTGAAAACGATTATGGGTGAGACCATTAAGTTTTTACAGACTAGATATATTTCAGTATGAAAAAGGTAATTATTGGTATTCACGGCTTAGGAAACAAACCTCCGGAAGATCTCCTGAAAAAATGGTGGAGTGATGCAATGCTGGAAGGGTTTGCTGCACACGGAATAAATAAAAAATTACCTAGGTTTGAATTAATTTACTGGGCAGATATAATGTATCTCAAACCCCTTGATGTTTATGAAAGGGATGTAAATAGTCAATATTATATGGATGAACCATATGTAAAATCTTTGGATTTTGAAGATGAAGACCCACATCCTTTAAGACAAAAGTTTAATGATTTTGTGTCAGATCAGTTAAACAAAATTTTTCTAAATCAGGATAGAACGCTAAATTATAGTATTATAACTGATATTCTGTTAAATAGATATTTTAAAGATTTAGAGCTTTACTATAAGGATGAAAATTATGAGAGAGGGATTCCTTCATTTACAATAAAAGAGAAAATAAGAGATAGGGTAGCTCAGGTAATCAGGAGATATAAAGGTTATGACATTTGCATTGTCGCTCATTCAATGGGGTCAATAATTGCATATGATGTTTTGAGCTATGTAATTCCCGAAATAAAAATTAAAACATTAATTACAATTGGATCTCCATTAGGATTGCCTGTAATAATAAGTAAGATTGCTGCAGAGCAGTTAAGATTTAACAAAGTAAAAAATGAGATCTCTACTCCACCCGGAATTGAGTATGGTTGGTTTAATCTTACAGATATAAAAGATCCAATTGCTATAAATTATAAATTATCGGACGATTTTGCCAAAAACGCAAACGGAGTCTATCCGGTGGATTATTTGGTATATAATAATTATCAGATTAACAGAACAAAGAACCCTCACAAATCTTACGGATATCTTAGAACAAAAGAGTTTTCGTTAATAGTTGCCTCTTTTATCGATATAAAATCTTTGAATTTTACCGGGAGAATCTTAAAGAGGGTAAAAAGTATTTTGAAGGTGAAGTAGGTACACCCAAAAGCTTAAATTAACGTAAGTATTATAGCATAAATGCTCTACTATAAAAAAAAGAGTTAATTTTATATAGGGAATTCTCAAATATTCATTTAAAGTCTTTTTTCTACGGCGACTATGCCGGTAGCTTTTTATTATTCGCAACAAATTCTGCTTAAGAAAATCTTCCGGAAAAACTTCTCAATTATGAAAACAAACTTTGAAAAAATAGGTTATCTGCTGATAATCTCACTATTGCTATTACTAACCTTCTGTAAAAAAGAGAAAATTATTGAACTTCCTTCAGTTACAACCTCTTCTGTGAGTAATATAACAACCTCTTCGGCATCAAGTGGCGGTAATGTGACAACTGATGGAGGTGCAGCTGTCACAGCAAAGGGTATTTGCTGGAACACGACTCAAAATCCAACGGTTTCATTAACAAAAGCGAACACAGGAACAACCAATGACGGCAATGGTATTGGCACATTTACGAGTTCTATAAGCGATTTAAGCCCTGGTACTACCTATTATGTGCGAGCATACGCTATAAACAGTAAGGGAACAGCCTATGGAGTACAACAGACATTTACAACGACTGCGATTTTATCTACAGTTTCAACAACTGCCGCATCATCAATTACCTCTACTACGGCATTGAGCGGAGGTAACATCTCTGCCGACGGAGGAGCATCTGTAACAGCAAGGGGGGTATGTTGGAGTACATCACAGAGTCCTACAATAGCAAATTCAAAAAGTATTGATGGACCGGGTACTGGTAGTTTTACCAGTTCAATTACAGGCCTTTTGCCGGGAACCACCTACTATGCAAGAGCATATGCAACAAACAGTATAGGAACAGCTTACGGTAATCAAATTAACTTTACCACTATTGTAGTTGTGCCGGTATTAACTACTACAACTGCTACATCTGTTACCTCTTCTTCTGCCTCAAGTGGAGGGAATGTTACAGCAGATGGAGGTGCAACTGTAACAGCAAGGGGTGTCTGCTGGAGCACCGCTCAAAATCCTACTATAACCAATTCAAAAACCACAAATGGTACAGGAACCGGAATTTTTTCCAGTTCTTTAACCGGGTTGTCTCCGGGAACAACTTACTATGTAAGAGCATACGCAACTAATAGTGCAGGCACGGGATATGGTGATCAGATCTCATTTACGACTCCGGCCGTCTTGCCTACGTTAACAACAACCACACTTACGAATGTAACAGCAACATCTTTCAATACAGGAGGCAACATTACTAATGATGGCGGTGGTGCAATTACAGCTAGGGGTGTTTGCTACGGAACGAATCCAAATCCTTCAGTATCCGGGAGTAAAACTACAAACGGTACCGGTTCAGGGATCTTTACCAGCTCATTAACAGGCCTTACAGCAGGTGTAACATATTATGTACGTGCTTATGCAACAAACAGTGCGGGGACTGCATATGGAAACGAACTCAGGGCAAACGGTCTTACCGAGGATATAAACAATCTTGTTCCTGAATCAATAATAGATGAACTGAAGAGATTAGGTATGCCCGTGAACACCGGAATTACCCCTCCGGTTGTAAATGGAATTTATAGCCTTACACAATTTGTTCTGAAAAACAGTAATATTACTAACGACTGGGCAAATGGAACTAGATTTAACGATTTGAGGATAAGGCTATATGATCAAAATAACACAAATCTTACAATTAAATATGAAGATGTCTCAATAAACTATACAACTGGTGCACAAACTGGAACCAGCAGCGGGACTTCTGCCTTTATTGTGGGAAACGGAAACCTGTTTACTGTTTTTGTAAGAGTTATTAGCACAAGACCAACAGGAGAGTCAGCAGAGCTGGTCTACATAGTTTCCGGTTCAATGGCCGGTGTTAATATTAGCGCTTTGCACTGGGCGAACTTTATGCTAAATAATAACGGTTATACCACAATATATATGGCAAATGGAAGTGGAAGAGTCTTCTACGACCTTGACGGTTTATCAGAAAAGATAATCTCATTGACTACAGCTGATCTTCCAACAAAGAGTTCACAAATTATTATAATACCAGAAATAAACTCTATTAAGTGACTCTCCGAAGAAAATTGACGGGGAAAATTTCAAAAAAACTGTTTATCGAAAACGACCTGTTAAAACAATAAGCTATCTTTGAATAAAAGATATTGGATGAACATAGAAATTTTATACCTCACAATTGACGACTACCAGGAGCTTAAGGAGGCAATGATATTGTCATATCAGCATATGCCTGCCTCTTACTGGAAAGAGCATCATATTAGTAAATTGCTCAGTATTTTTCCGGAAGGACAAATAGTAGTTAAGGTAGACGGGCAGATAGCGGGATGTGCTTTGTCTATAATCACAGAGCAGCGTAAAGTAGATTATCCCCACACTTACAGGGAGATAACCGGAAATTACACCTTTGATACTCACACTCCAAAAGGAGATATACTTTATGGAGTTGATATCTTTATAAAACCGGAGTTCCGGGGAATGCGTCTTGGAAGAAGGATGTACGATTTTAGAAAGGAGCTTTGCGAAAAACTAAACCTTAAAGGGATTGTTTTTGGGGGAAGAATACCAAACTATCATAAACACGCAGATACATTAACCCCAAAGAAGTACATAGAGAAGATAAGAGCAAAGGAGATAGATGACCCTGTATTGAACTTTCAGCTTTCAAACGATTTTTATCCTGTTCGAATTCTTAAAAATTATCTGGAGGGTGATGAATTATCAAAAGAGTTTGCTGTTTTACTAAAGTGGGAGAATATCTATTTTGAGATGAAATCCAAGAAGACGCAAGTCAATAAGACTGTTGTGCGTCTTGGGCTTGTGCAGTGGCAGATGAGGCCATACAAAAGCATTGAAGATTTGATGGAGCAGGTTGAGTTTTTTGTAGATGCGCTAAGTGGTTACAAAAGTGATTTTGCTCTTTTCCCTGAATTCTTTAATGCCCCTCTTATGGCAAAGTATAATGACCTGAGCGAACCTGATGCAATACGAGAGCTGGCAAAATATACCGAAACAATAGTAAAGGAGTTTCTAAAACTTTCTGTATCATATAATATTAACATAATCACCGGGAGTATGCCGGAGATTATCAACGGGAGCCTTCATAATACCGGTTATCTATGCCGGAGAGATGGTTCGGTTGAGCGTTACGAAAAGATACACGTTACTCCGGACGAAGACAGAGTATGGGGGCTAAAGGGAGGTGACCAGGTGAAGGCATTCGATACAGATTGCGGTAAAATTGGTATTTTGATCTGTTATGATGTAGAGTTCCCGGAATTGGGCAGGCTTTTAGCAGATGAAGATATTGACATCTTATTTGTACCATTCCTCACCGATACTCAAAACGCCTATGCCAGAGTACGCTATTGTGCTCAATCAAGGGCTATTGAGAATGAGTGTTATGTTGCCATAACGGGCAGTGTGGGTAATCTTCCAAAGGTTCAGAATATGGACATACAATATTCACAATCTATGGTATTTACACCTTGCGACTTCCCTTTTCCGGTAAACGGCATAAAATCTGAAGCCACACCAAACACAGAGATGATTCTTATTTGTGACGTAGATCTGGATCTGCTTACAGAACTTCATAACTTTGGTAGTGTAAGAAACCTCAAGGACAGGAGGCACGATATTTATAAAGTGATCAAGACTACATAAAAAGATCTGGGTGAATTTGCAATCTGTATGATATATCTTAACGACAATTTTACTGGGTTTAATAATTGCGATTGCAGTGTATGAAAATAGTCAAGAGAATAGTATTTGGGATAATAATTGCTTTTTTTTTAAGCATTATTTTCTCATCTATATTCCCCGGGAGAGTGAAAATCGTAGATAAGGTTAGACTATTTGCTCAAAAGCCTGTTATACAATGGATTGGAAACATAAGGCTGGATAATCTTCCGGTAGTGGATAGTACCAGGGCAATTGCTCGTGTAGATATTGATTTTGAAGAGTTGAGACAGTATCTGGAGTCTATTCCTCCCGGCTCTATTTTCCTCACAAGGACCAGAAGCTATGCAATTACTGAGTTTATTCCCGGAATGTGGAAACACGCCGGAATTTTCCTAGGGACCAAGAGCCGGCTGGCCGAGAAGTTTGGTGCACAGAGTAATCTCTTTAAAATGCTGGATACTTTAATGAGTGATTCAGAGATTTATATTCTTGACAGCGAAGCCGCCGGTGTTCACGTTCACCCTTTTAGGGATATGTCCAATTTGAGGGAAGATTCTTATCTGACAAACTTTACTGCTTTTACCCTTACTGGCACTATTGAACAGAAGAGAGTTTTTATTGAGGAGAGTTTGAAATTTCTGAGCAGAGAGTATGACTATGACTGGCTTACAGAAGATGAATCTGCAATTTACTGTTCTGAGCTCATCTATCACTCTCTTAAAAAATTGGGGATTGAGATTAAAAAGAGGACTACTACTTTGAGCAGAGAGGTAATTACTCCCGACGATTTGTACAATTATATGGTTAAGAATAGCGGGAAAAGAGAGAATTTTGTATTCCGGATAAACATCTGCAAAGAGAATGGGAGGCTTAAAGAGTGCCAGAAATAAAAATGTTGCATTAAATAATAAAAACAGGGATGTCAGATTTTAAATCAATAAATACGGAGTATATCTCCCGAATCAATAAAACATTCGATTATATAGAGTCAAACCTTGAAAAACCAATGACACTGGAAGAGTTGGCACAAGTTGCCAACTTTTCCAAATTTCATTTTAACAGAATATTTCTCTCAATTGTTGGAGAGACCCCGTTTCAGTTTATACAGAGAGTAAGAATAGAAAAGGCCGCAACACTCGTTTTGACAGACAATAAGTCAACCATTTCGGAAATAGCATACAGGTGCGGCTTCTCAGATATCTCTGTATTCTCAAGAAGCTTTAAACACTATTTTAAAATCTCGGCATCCGCTTACAGAGCAAAAAAAAATGACAATAGCAATTTAAGTCAACAGCATAGCAACAGGAGTCAAGTCGACGGGAGGCCTTTGCACTATTTTTGTCCCGAACTAAAAACATTTAAATTGAGGACAAATATGGAATTAAACAAAAGTGTGGAAGTTAAAGAGCTTCCAAAAATGACGGTTGCCTATATAAGGCATATTGGCCCTTATAAAGGGGATGATAAACTTTTTGAAAGGATCTGGAACAAACTATTCTCCTGGGCAGGACCGAGAGGTCTCATAGGAGGTAAAGATTTTATGTCGCTGGTTATTTACCACGACGACCCCAATGTAACCATTGAGGACAAACTTAGAATGAGCGTCTGCATCACCGTCCCTCCCGGAACCAGGGTCGATGGTGAGGTTGGGAAAATGGAGATTGAAGCCGCAAAGTATGTGATTGCCCGATTTGAGCTTACTGCACAAGATTTTCAGCAGGCCTGGGACTGGGTTTATGGAGAGTGGCTCCCTGTAAGCGGATACCAACCCGACGATAAACCTTGCTTTGAAATGTATCCCGAAGAGCCAAAAGACGGAAAATTTGTTGTTGACATCTGCGTCCCGGTAAAACCGTTATAAAACCAGTTGAAAAACTGATGTGATGAATGTGCTTTAATCTCCAAATTTTAACAAAAATTTGGAGATTTATTTGTAATAAGCTAATTTTGAGCAGGAAATAATCACATAGCAACTATCAAGATGTATAGAACTTACTCAAGAGATTTATTTTTCCCTTTAATGTGGTTCTTTATGGCAGCCATTAATGTACTAAATATTTTGAGAGGAGAGAGTTTCGAAAATTTTTTCGACTGGATTTTTTTACCGATTGCAATTTATTTATTCTTCTCTGCTGTTTGGATGTTGCTCACCCCTGCAGTAACAATAAGTGATAGTGAGATTAAACTAAACTTCTCTCCTTTTTTTGCTAAAAAGCTAAATATTAGTGATATAAAAGAAATTGAAATTGATTATAACAATCGACTAATCAGATTTGACTCATATAGACTTCCGCTGAAATTTTATCTTAACAAAAGCCGGAGTAAACAGTTTATTGAGGATTTGAAAGTTTTGAGACAAAACAAAACAAGAGAAGATTAAACATAGCCGATTAACTTCTCAAACACCTTAAAAAAAACAGAATGAAACTACCTGACAAAAAATTGATTATGCTACTTTGGCTGCCATCTATCTTTTTTATTGTGATTTTCTTTACTCAAACTTTTTTTTCATCGGTTTTCGCTGTAAATCTCATTGCAGGAGGGGTTTTGCTTCTTCTAATAGCAAACCTTGTTTTCCGTAATATTATCATAAGCAAAATTCTGGGTATAGTTTTTTTACTAGGGTCACTCTATTTTTTGCTGGCACTACTCGATGATGTTTTCGATGGTGAGGCAAGTATTGGCTATCTTTTTGGTGGTTTCATAATACTGTTCAGCATAGCAATGTCGGTTTTGTTAATGGTGGGATATGACAAAAAGTTGAGCTATTAGTTTTTAGTGAAAAATTCCAATTATAATGGATTTAATATTCACCCGGCAGCTTTTCAAGAGAGTACCGGGTGCAGTTCAGATTCGTCAGAAATCAGATCTGTTCGCTGCACTCTATGCCCACACGGTTGTGTTGTGGGAGATGGAAAGAGCGGAATCTGCAGGACAAGGGTAAATCTTGACGGTGTGCTTTATACAACAGCATTTGGAAACCCTTGCTCCATATCGGTAGACCCAATAGAGAAGAAGCCGTTGTTTCATTTTTTCCCTGGCACCGAAATTTTATCACTAGCTACTGCAGGGTGCAATCTTCGATGCCTTAATTGCCAGAACAGTTCGATCTCCCAAATATCTCCATCGGAAACAGATAACTATTTTCTCCTGCCGGATGCAGTTGTAGACCAGGCTGTGACAAACAGTGTGCCGTCAATTGCTTTCACCTATACAGAGCCGACTGTCTTTTATGAGTATATGCTTAGCATTGCAAAACTGGCAAAAGCCCGGGGAGTTAAAACTGCAATGATATCAAACGGATACATTAATGACAAGCCACTTCGCGAATTGTGTAACTACCTTGATGCGGCCAATATCGACCTTAAGTGTTTTGATGATGACATTTACCATAAACTTACCGGAGGGAGATTGGATCCGGTCCTAAACTCTTTAAAGACATTGAAGGAGTGTGGCGTATGGCTGGAAATCACAACTCTTCTTATCCCGGGCATAACAGACTCTTCGCAGATGATTGAAAAGATGTGCAGATGGCTGGTTGACAACGGATTCTGTGATACCCCTATCCATTTTAGCAGGTTTTTCCCAACCTTCAAATTAAAAGATCTACCTCCCACGCCTGAATCAACTTTAAAAGAGGCTCAACAGATTGCGAAAAATGCAGGAGTAAAATTTGTCTATATTGGCAACTCCCCCTCTCTTGCTGGTGAGAGCACAATATGTCCTGCTTGCGGTAGAGTTGTTATAGAGAGAAATGGCTATAGAGTAATCCAAAACAACATCTTGAATGGCTCTTGCAGCTCTTGTAAAGAGAAGATTGCAGGTGTTTGGGAGTAGTTTACTGCAAAACTGTTGCGGTAAAGATATATATATCTGCACTCTTCCACCCGTCCCAACCAATTCCGGCCTTGTCTCTGGAGCAGTGCCCAAGATACTCTTCGAGACTCCATCCAGTCTCTAAGGCAACCTGCGGAAGAAATACCCCCGACCTGTTATCTCGCCGTATGATAATGCCGTGCACTCCCGGTTTTATTTGAGAGATATCTCTAATTTTTACAGGGGGAGAGAGTACAGAAATTTCAATTTCAAGGTCTTTGAGCTCATCCGGGCCAACGGGAGGGAAGCGAGAGTCGTAATATGCAGTTAGTGCGGCAACCTCCTCAACAGCTTTATATAGGGGGATGTTGCTCTCTATTCGACCTATACACCCTCTTAATCGCCCTTTTTTGTGCAGTGTTACAAAAACTCCGCAAGTTGCCGATAGCACTCCTGAGGTATCTTTAACTCTTATTCTGTTTTTGCCTCTTTTTAAAACAGTTACATCAATGGACTCCTTTGCTATCCTGAGCAAGCTCTCTTTTTCATCTGCAGATATTTCAAATCCTGCTGCAGACGCTTCAAGAGAGGACCTCTGCAGAGGCTCTTCGCAAACAGTGATTGCCCAGTACCCGACAACTCTCTCTTTATCGCCGTAGTAGCTGTTGTCGCCTGAGTTTTTATAATCTATGGCACCGTATTTAATTTTAGGATTACCCTCTGTGATATTCATTAGTACTAGCACGGCACTCGCTCCGCAAAGGGATGTTGAGAGCCCCTTAATCCTCTTTTGATAGTTCTCTTTAAGGGCTTTAAGCAGAATCGAGGGGTCGTTGGTTAATATTGCACTCTTTGTGATACTATCTGTCTCATTGGCATCTTTGTAGCCGGGGTAGTGAGAAAAATCTGTACTTATCACAAAAAGGTTCTCCTCTATAAAAAAGGGTTTAAGTACTTTTGCAATCTCTCTGCAGATAGTCGGGTCGTCGGTTCCGATAATGATAGGTGCTATCGTATAGCCACTTTTAAGGAGATAATTGACAAATGGGAGCTGGACCTCCAGGCTATGCTCATTAATGTGAGGTGCAGGATTTGAGTTGAAGAGAGAGGGGTAATCTTCTGTAAGCTCTCTCCCCAATTTGGTATCAACAATCTCCTTCCCATATGGCATTAGAAAATCACCCTCACAAAATATTGATGCCCCTTTAAAGCCGGCTGTGTGTGAAGATCCTATAACGAATACTCTTTTGTATTTTGTTCCACTTTCTATCTGCGCAAATGCAGATGCTGCTACCCCTCCGGAGAAGATGTAACCGGCGTGAGGAGCTATTAAAGCTCTCACTTTTTTACCCTTGCCCGTTGTAGCTATTGAGAATAACCTCTCAATCTCATTTTGTAATTCGGCAGACTTCTCCGGATAGAATTTACCGGCAACAGCAGGTTTACGATCCATATTTGTGTTTTTTTGCTTTTGATTTCCTGATTCTTACTACGAAGATAACACTCTTATCTTAAATATACCAAAACCAAAAAATGCTCTCTCAATAAGCAAATATGTCGCATAATTGATCTTTGATTGAGCAAAATTTCAAAACTGTTGTCATTTCTAATTAAATTTTTTTACCTTCGCAATACAATAGCAGAAACTATATGATAAAAATTAATAATAATCTCTTTAATAATCTGAATGATAATTGCATTCGGGCAGGGAGGTTATTGTTATAAATATTCACAATATTATAAACTTTAAACGGCCTCCCGCATTCGGGGGGCTTTTTTTATTTCTTAAATTCAACATAGATTGTAAAAAAGAGTTAAACAAAAACAAGACAATGAGAGAGGTTACATTTAGTTTCAATAATAATAACAATAATAACAGACCACCACCAATGGCGAGTGTAACTCTATTGTAAAGAGGCCCGCCATTTTTGGCGGGTCTTTTTTTTTCAAATCAACGATAACACGGTACTTAGCATAGATAAATAGAAATAATCAATCAATTTAAAATCAAATAAAATAAAATGGATCAAAAAATCTTAGAGACAGAAAAAGCGATAACCTTTGTTAAGTATCGCTTTACTAAACACCTGGCACAACAACTTAACCTCATTAAGGTCTCATCTCCACTTGCTGTTCTGGACGGCACGGGTATCAATGACGACCTTAACGGAACAGAACGTCCGGTCTCATTTCCCGTAAAGGCTTTAGGGGAGCAAAAAGCACAGGTTGTACACTCTCTGGCAAAATGGAAACGACTGCGTCTGATGCAGCTTGGCATAGAGGCAGATAGAGGGATTCTCACAGATATGAGGGCGCTCAGGCCGGATGAAGATTATACGAACTTACACTCGGTATATGTAGATCAGTGGGATTGGGAGCAACACATAGATGCACGAGAGAGAACTCTGGCACGGCTTAAGAGCACTGTAAAGAGGGTTTATGAAGCTCTCAGATGCGTAGAGATGGAGGTGTTTGAGAGATACCCCCAGATTCTGCCGGTATTGCCGGCAGAGATAACATTCATTCACTCCCAGGAGCTGTTGGTTCGATACCCGGCTTTAAGTGTAAAGGAGCGTGAATACATAGCTGCCAAGGAGTATGGAGCAATATTTCTAATAGGCATCGGCAACAAACTCTCTAACGGAGAGCCTCACGATGGGAGAGCACCGGATTATGACGATTGGAGCTCAAAAAACGATGAGGGTTACTTTGGTCTTAACGGAGACATTATTGTATGGCATCCCACTCTGGAGTGTGCTCTTGAACTATCTTCTATGGGGGTTAGGGTAGACAGGGATACTCTTTTAAGCCAGCTTAGTGTGAGAGAGTGTCCAGAGAGGGCTCTGCTCCCTTTCCATAAAATGCTATTAGATGGACGCCTTCCTCAAAGTATCGGTGGCGGAATAGGGCAGTCCAGAGTCTGTATGTTTATGTTAAAAAAGAGGCATATTGGAGAGGTACAGGTAGGAATATGGTCCGATGAGATGAGAGAAGAGTTAGAACTGGCAGGAGTCTCACTTCTCTAATTTTTTTGTGATTACTAAGCATTTGATTAATTTCGTGTCATTAATTCTATGAAAAATATAAAAAGCGAAATGAAGTTTAGAAAGTCAATTACTGTTTTGGTGATATTAGTTGCAATTTTTGCTTCACTGGCATCTATATCAGGAATTTTTTCAAAAGGTGGCCCGGGTAGTTTTGATTATACCTCAATCAGAGGTGAAAAGGTAACTCTATACGGTATAGGACTTTACCGGCATATGTCTGCAGATGTAGCCATACAAGGAATAGCTCAGGATTATGTCACGCTGTTTATTGGGGTTCCACTCCTGTTGATTGCGTTTTTTTGGGCGATGAACGGCTCACTTAAAGGTCGCTTTATGTTGGCAGGAGTGTTAAATTACCTCTTTGTTACCTACCTGTTTTATATGAATATGGCAATGTATAATCAACTCTTTCTAATATACATATTACTAACCGGAACTACTTTTTTTGCTTTTATACTCTCACTTCTCTCCATTGATATTCAGAAACTCCCCGAGCAATTCAGTGAAAAAGCACCTGTAAAGTTTTCCGGAATTTTCCTTATAGTTAATGCTGTAATTATCGCTCTTTTGTGGCTTAGTATTATTGTTCCGCCATTAATTGACAATACAATCTATCCTGACTCTGTAGACCATTTTACGACTCTTACTGTACAGGGTTTTGATTTGTCAATATTGTTACCAATCTCTTTTTTAGGGGGATTATTATTACTAAATAGGAGTAGATTCGGATATCTTATAGCAACAGTTACATTAATTTTTCTCTCAATTTTGATGACTGCATTAGTTGCTAAAATAATCGCTATGGCAAACGCCGGTGTTAATGTTATACCTGCAATTTTTATTATTCCTGTTATAAATTTAATTTCTGTGATATGTTCTTTAAAAATGGTAAAATCATTAAATGCCAAATAATTACCGCTATTGTTTTTATTCTGATTTCTGGACAAGTGTTTGCGCAAAACGAAAGCGCTAAGGCAGGCAAGGGGAAGATTGGCCTCACTTTCTCATCGTTTGGTGATATTGTAGTCTACGAACCGGAACCATTAGAGGGTGCCGGCGGCAGGGAAGGGGATTACTTTTATGTAGTAGGGCTCACCTATCTTAAGCCACTTAAAGGAAAATTAGAACTTGAAACCGGAATTGAGTTTACCCGATATGGGATTATTCAAACCCCCGCCCTATACCCCCCATTTGATATGACCCCATCAAAAAAATCTATATCAATGATTTCGGTTCCTGTTGGAGTGCGGCTTAATTTCCTTAAATACCTCTTTATAAATGGAGCTCTGCTATTCGATTTAGAAACTAGCAGCTCTTCATCTGTAAATAGCCAAACCGGAATTGGAGCAATGGGTGGCGTTGCCGTGAAATATGATTTTCATTTTGGAGGGTCAATTTTTATCAATCCATACATTAAAACTCACTCCCTGATATCTTTTGGAATGGATAATCACAAACAGATGCTTCTTGAATCTGGAATAAGAGTAGGCTTCTCTTTTTAAATATTGCCAAATGAAAGAGTACAAAGTAATAAGATTTCCAAAAACAAGAGTTGCCACATTTGATATTTGCGCAATCGGGCGCGAAAAGCATCATATACCTGCACTTTTAGAGATTGATGTTACCGATAGCCGTAAAAGAATAAGGGAGATTAAAAGAGATGGAAAAAGGATCTCCTTTACAGCGTGGCTCGTTAAAGTGATTGGATCCACTATAAAAGATCACGAAAAAGTTGCTGCATACTTGAAAGGGAAACGGGAATTAATTGTGTTTAAAGACGTAAATATTTCAATGATAGTTGAAAAGAGCTTAAACGGACAAAAAATTCCAATACCATTGGTCATAGAGAGGGTCCAGGATAGAAGTGTTGAGTCTTTATACAGGCAGATAAACGAAGCCCGAAACCATCAGTTAGGCGAAAAGGATATAGTTCTTCAAAGCAGTGCAGGAGCTAATTGGCCGGAGAGGCTTTACTACTCTCTTCCGGGATTTATAAGAAGATACTTCTGGAGATTTATGCTGGCTCATCCGCGTATGGCTTACAGCAGGATGGGAAATGTGTCGGTAACATCTGTCGGGATGATGGGGAGTGCAGATGGCTGGTTTATACCTGTTTCTGTACATCCGATAAGTTTTGGTATAGGGAAAGTTACAAAAAAGCCAGTGGTTATTAATGACAAAATTGAGATTCGGGAAATTCTCAATATGACAGTTTTGATGGACCACGATTTAGTAGATGGTGCACCAATGGCGCGCTTTATAAGCGACCTGAGTGGCAGGATAGAAGATAGTTTCTGCTTAGAGAAAAATTAACAGTGCCAAAGAAAAAAATTCGTACATTAGTGCAGATTATTTAAAACTTAAAAATATGTCAAAAGAGAAGGATATTAAAGAGAAATCTACCAAAAAAGAGCCTCAGAAGAGCCTCAAGGAGAAACGCGCTGCCAAGGCAGAAAAACGAAACAGCAAGAAATAGCCGAAACGGTTATAACAGATAATGAGAATAGAATACGACATTAAACTGGGCTTCAAGGATGTGATGTTCCGCCCTAAGCGTTCTACTCTTAAAAGCAGGTCACAGGTTAAACTCGAAAGGACATTCAAGCTTTTACACACAAAAAGCGAGTGGACTGGTATTCCTGTGATGGCAGCCAATATGGATACCGTAGGTACGTTCGAGATGGCATTGGCATTGCAAAAACACAAGATGTTTACTGCAATTCACAAACATTATACGGTTGAGCAGTGGAGCGAATTTCTGAGAAACGCTCCAAAAGATATTCAGAATAATATCGCTGTGAGCACAGGCACCAGTGGTGCAGATTTTGACAAGTTATCCAAAATATTTGAGATGAACCCCCGGTTGAGGTTTATCTGTATAGATGTTGCAAACGGATATTCAGAGCACTTTGTGGCATTTGTGAAACAGACCCGCAAAAAATTTGCAGATAAAGTTATTATTGCCGGGAATGTGGTCACCGGAGAGATGGTAGAGGAGCTACTGCTTGCAGGTGCAGATGTTATTAAAGTGGGAATCGGGCCGGGATCTGTTTGTACAACCAGAATTAAAACAGGGGTGGGCTACCCGCAACTATCTGCAATTATTGAGTGTGCAGATGCTGCTCACGGGCTGGGAGGCCAGATTATAAGCGACGGAGGGTGCTCTACACCCGGAGATGTTGCCAAGGCCTTCGGTGCAGGAGCAGATTTTGTTATGCTGGGCGGTATGTTGGCCGGGCACAATGAAAGCGGGGGCGAGATGGTAGAGAAAAATGGCGAAAAATATAAGATGTTCTACGGGATGAGCTCCTCCACTGCTATGAAAAAACACTCTGGAAACGTTGCAGATTACAGGGCAAGTGAAGGAAAAACCGTTGTTGTGCCATATCGTGGCGATGTTAACGACACTGTTCTGGATATTTTAGGGGGAGTGCGCAGTACCTGCACATATGTAGGTGCTTCACAGCTAAAGGAGCTATCCAAAAGAACCACATTCATAAGAGTTGCCGAGCAGGAGAATCAGGTCTATAGCAGTAAAACTTTGGATTAACTTTTTCTTCTGTTTTTTGTTGATACATATCAGCATAGATTTTTAATACAGATAATGTTATCGGCATACAACTACAAGAAATTATTTATAGCCCTGCTTACTTTTTTTTGTGTCAATAATCTTGGCGCTCAACCAAAGTTTACAATAAGCGGTACAATAAGAGATAGATTAACCGGAGAAACTATGATAGGCGTTTCGGTTAAAGCTTTGGATTCAAGGTTGATAAATCAAACAACCTGCAATGAGTACGGCTTCTACTCTCTCACCTTACCCAAGGGAGATTATCGAATAATTTACAGTTTCATAGGATATAAAAGTGACACACTGGATGTGAAGCTAGACTCAAACAAGAAAATCGAGAGAGAGATGAGTGAGAATATTATTGAGTTGAGAGAGCTGGTTGTATGGGCAGAGAAGAGAAACGATAACATAAGAAGGACTGAAATTGGTGTAGAGAGAGTAGATATTAAGGAGAGTGCAAAATTACCGGTCATATTCGGAGAGAGAGATATCCTTAAAACTATTCAGCTGCTACCGGGGGTTAAATCTGCAGGAGAGGGGAGCAGCGGCTTTTATGTGAGAGGGGGGACAGAAGATCAGAATCTTATTTTGCTTGATGAGGCATCTGTTTACAATGCCTCACACCTGCTTGGATTTTTCAGCACCTTTAATAGCGATGCACTAAAGGATGCATCCATTATTAAGGGAAACCCTCCGGCTCAATATGGCGGACGGCTATCGTCTGTTCTTGATATTAAGATGAAGGAGGGCAACAACCACAGGTATTCAGCAACAGGAGGTGTAGGGCTAATAAGCAGCCGGATCAGTATTGAAGGACCTATTGTTGAGGATAAATCCTCTTTTATTCTCTCCGGGAGAAGAACTTATGCAGATCTCTTTTTAAAGCTGACTGATAGATTTAAAGATAACAAACTCTATTTCTACGATTTTAATGCAAAAGCAAATGTTAAGATAGATGACAAAAACAGAGTTTTTGCATCCGGCTACTTTGGCAGAGATGTTCTTGGACTTGGAGATGACTTTGGTATAGACTGGGGTAACAAGACAGGCACCCTGAGATGGAATAGTATTATGGGGCCAAAGCTTTTTTCCAACACCTCATTGATTTATAGCGATTATAACTATAAAATTTCTATTGGAGGGGGCGACAGCAAGTTTAATATCAACTCAGAGATTATCGACTGGAATATTAAAGAGGAGTTCCAATACTTCCCGGATTCAAAAAACTCTATCCGTTTTGGGTTAAGTGCGATATATCACAAAATCTCTCCGAGTCGTTTTGAAGGAGATGGGATAGCGACAAGAGAGAAGAGGAGCAGACTCTCTCTGGAGAGTGCCTTTTTTGTAAATAATAATATGAAAATTTCTGATTTTTTAACTCTTGACTATGGAATCAGGCTCTCTTCCTACACAATTCTGGGCGGAGATACTTATAACATTTACGATGGTGGAGAGCTTACAGGCAGCATATCACTCCCTTCCGGTAAATTTGGAAAGAGCTATATAAATCTAGAACCCCGAATTCAGTTTAGTCTTATGCTTAACCGAAATAGCAGCATAAAGGGTGGTTATGCACGTAACTCCCAGAATCTGCATCTTTTAAGTAACTCTATAAGCACTTCTCCTACAGACCAGTGGATTGGAAATAGTTATAACATTAAACCCGAAACCAGCGACCAGTACAGCATCGGCTATTTCAGAAACTTTAAGGAGGATAAATATCAGCTAAGCATTGAATCCTATTATAAAGAACTTAATAATCAGATAGATTATAAAAATGGTGCAGATATTGGTACAATCGCCGACATTGAAAGCGAATTACTATATGGAGAGGGACGGGCTTTCGGAGTTGAGTTCCTGATTAAAAAAACAACTGGGAGATTGTCCGGCTGGTTGGGTTATACTTTGTCAAAAACAGAGAGGAGGATAGAGGGTATTAACAACGATAAATGGTATGCGGCAAAACAGGATCGCACACACGATCTTACAATGGTAGCTATGTACCAGCTTACAAAGAGCTGGTCTTTAACCGGGTTATTTGTCTATTATACCGGGAATGCAGTCACATTTCCAAGTGGAAAATATACAATTGATAATAATGTAATCTTCAACTATACAGAGAGAAATGGATACAGAATGCCCTCTTATCACAGGTTGGATATTGGTGCAACATATACCAAACAACACAAAGGGAGATATGAATCATCGTGGAACTTTAGCCTCTATAATGCATACGGGCGGGAAAATGCCTATGTAATATCTTTTGAAGAGGATAAGGATGACCCGTCAAAAACAGTTGCCGTTCAAACTTCGCTATTTAGATGGATTCCCAGTTTTACTTACAATTTTAAGTTTTGACAGTTATGAAAATTTGGGATGAGTTGAAAAAGAGAATCATACAATTGACAGTGATAGTCGCCATACTATCCTGTGAAAAGGAGATATCCATCAATCTAAATTCGATTGAACCACTAATTGTAATTGAGGGCAATATAACAGATACCCCCGGGCCATATTTTGTTAAAATTTCCCGCACAGTAAATTTCAGCAGTGAGAATAATTTTCCGGCAGTATCGAATGCCTTGGTAATTATCTCCGACGACAGAGGATTAAAAGATACACTCACAGAGATGAGCCCGGGAGTTTATAAAACCAATGAGATTACCGGAGTTGCAGAAAACAGGTATTACTTAACTGTTAATGTTGAGGGTAAGAATTTTTTTGCAATATCTTCAATGCCAAAGAAGGTCTCGCTGGACTCTCTTACATTCAGCCCTTTAATCTTTAACCCCACAAAAGATCTCTATTATACAGTTCCCCTCTATACAGATCCTGTACAATTGGGTAACTACTACCGGTTCTATCTTTTTGTTAACGGTGAGAAAGAGAACTCCTATTCGGTTTTTAACGATAATTTAAATAATGGATTGGTAAATGGCCGGCCACTCTTTAGCAGAGACCCCGGGATTGAGAAAGGCGATACAGTTTCCGTTGAGATGCACTGCATAGATAAAAATGTCTATAACTATTTTTATGCTCTAACCCAATTATCATCCGGTCGTCCGGGAGGAGTAACGCCATCTAATCCCACAAGCAATATATCAGGAGATTATGCTCTCGGCTATTTCTCTGCACACACAATTCAAAGAGTGACACAGATTGTAAAGTAGATTTATTACACAAAGCCATAGCGCTGTTTCCCAATATGGAGTTATTTGCTGAATAAAATTCCGGAATTCTAATTAGCTTTGGAGTGAATTTAAGATTTACACTATGAAAAAGCTATTCATTTTAGTTGCAGTTGTGGTTACACTCTCTTGCAACCATAAAGCGGTAAGTGTTTCTGAATTTTTAAGCTCCGGCGAGTGGGTAGATCTCACTTGGGATTATGAACAGAGTACTGTTTACTGGCCGACCAATTTGACCTTTAAACACGATACTGTATTCTATGGAATTAATGATAAAGGTTACTTCTATTCATCTTTTAAATACTCTGCAGAGGAGCACGGAGGGACACACTTTGATGCTCCCCTCCATTTTGCCCAAGGGGGACGATCGGTAGAACAGATAAATGTAGAGGAGTTCACGGGAGAGGCAATTGTTGTGGATGTAGCAGAGAGGTGTGCAGATAACAGAGACTATCTTATTACAGAGGATGATTTTATCTCCTGGGAAAAGGATAACGGCACTATACCTAAAGGATCAATTGTCCTGCTTAATACCGGTTTCGGGAAATACTGGGGAGACCCGCTGCAATATACTGGAACAGTTAACTCCGGAGCCCTTGGAGTTGAGGAGCTTCAATTTCCCGGGCTCTCTCCAGAGGGTGCTCAATGGCTGGTTAAAACGAGAGAGATAAAAGCTGTCGGAATAGATACCCCAAGCATAGATTTTGGTCAGTCTAAAAATTTTCTCACCCATCGGTTCCTCTGCGGCAATGATATCACGGCGTATGAAAATATTGCAAACCTACACCTGCTGCCTGCAAAAGGGGCCTATGTTGTGGCAGCACCAATGAAAATAAAGGGAGGGAGCGGTTCACCTCTTAGAATAATTGCCTGGATTCCGGAGAAACTTAAAAAATAAAAAAATGATTATTGGAATAGATATTGGCAGCACCACAACAAAAGCGGTGGCTGTAGAGAACGGAGTTGTTATAAAAACAGTCAAGACAAAGGCTTTTGATGCAATAACATCTGCAACAGGAGCCCTTGGGAAAATAATAATTGAGAGTAACCTCACAATGTCTAGTATTGAGAAGATAATAATTACCGGAGCCGGTGCTATAAGCATTAAAAATGAGATCTTTGGAATTCCCACAAAAAAAATTGACGAGATTAATGCCATTGGTATTGGGGGAATGTTTCTATCAAAGAAGGAGAGTGTAGTTATTGCGAATATTGGTACAGGAACCTCAATTATTGAAGCAACCAGGGAGAAGATTACTCACCTTGGAGGTACAGGAATAGGAGGTGGTACAATTACCGGGTTATCCAAAGAGCTTTTAAATGCTACCGATTTTGAACATATACTGGAGATGGCAGGGAAAGGAGATATCTCACAAGTTGATCTTCTAATAGAGGATATATCTGACTCCGGTATCAGCTTTTTAAGCGGAAAGTCTACTGCCTCAAATTTTGGGAAGATGTTAGATACTGCAGAAAAAGAGGATATGGCTCTTGGTATTATAAATATGGTTTTTCAGGTAATTGGGGTTATTTCTGTATTTGCCGCCAAGAGCAGAGGAGCCTCTTCGGTGATGGTTACAGGTAACGGAAGCAAAAACCTGATAGGAAGAGCCATTTTGGAAGATATCTCCAGGCTCTACACTATCAGGTTCGAATTTCCTCAGGATGCAGAGTATGCAACTGCAATAGGTGCTGCTCTTTCTGAGTCTTAGTTATAAGCTTATAGCCTGAAAGTTACTCCAAGTTTTCCGCCGCTGAATGCGTTTCCGCCGCCAAACTCTAAGTTAATACCAAACTTGTCGCTAAAGAAATAGCGTCCACCTATTTGTCCCTGGATACCAAAGCCGGAAGCGTGCGCTCCAACATACTGGTTATCATAATTCCAGATCAAATAGCCAATGTTAAGACCTGCATAAAAATCCCAAGGTGAAGGGATATTCAATATTGTATTAAAGTGATAATTAGCGTTTCCGGAAATTCCAATAACAGATCCATAGTTTGACCTTGTGCGGAAAGAGAGTTCTGCTCCAACAGTAATGTCCTGATGAACACCAAAATCAACTCCTACGTAAACAGGAAGTCCCCAAGAGGAGATACCGACTCCGGCATTGAATTGTGTTTTTACTACAGGGCTTTGTGAATACATCATAGTTGCAAAAACAACTAGTAGAATTGTTAGGAATGATTTTTTCATAATTGATAAAAATTAGTATAAATAATATGTAAAGGTACTAAATTCTCCCAACATAAACTTTATATTATTCTCTCTCTTTTTTATAACTTTACCAGATAATGAAAGATGCATTCAAAGATAGGGAGTTTTTAATAGTGATTACTCTCTTTACACTTCTAAGAGTAATTGCCGTAAGTTTTATGGGGCTGATGCCTCAGGATGCATATTATACTTACTACTCGGACAACCTGGCTCTATCATATTTTGACCATCCCCCAATGGTTGCGTATATGATTAAGTTCTTTACTCTCATCCTTGGAAAATCTGTACTGACTCTTCATATTGCAGATTTTATAATGACATCATTTACAATACTATTCACATATCTTTTTATAAAACCAATCCTTGCAACCGATGCCGTAAAGCGGGCAATCACTCTCCTGATAACAGCACCTTTTATTACAATACTAAGTATAAACAGTACACCTGATGTGCCCCTGCTCTTTTTTTGGTCATTGACACTTCTGCTTGCATTCAATGCAGTTAATGGGGGGAGATGGTACTGCTGGCTTGCTGCCGGCTTAGTGGCGGGACTGGCATTTGACAGTAAATATACCGGGATTTTTCTCCCGGCAGGTCTTACTCTTTTTCTGTTAATATCAAGTGAGCACCGCAGCAAACTCTTTTCTCTGAAATTTTTATTGTTTGTATTTGCTTTTTTAATTGCAATCCTGCCTGTTGTTATCTGGAATGTAGATAATGAGTTTATCTCCTTTAGATATCAGGCAGCAGAGAGGGCAACTCAGATGTCATCTTTCAGCTTTAACCCTTTACACTTTCCGGGCTATTTTGCATCACAACTTTTACTTGCACTTCCGCTATTTTTTCTATCAATATTTGCATCCGGTTATCTCTTGGTTAAAAGGTTCTTCAAAGGCGAGAAAATAGAGGAGTATCTGCTTTTTGCCGCCTCTTTTGCTCTCCCAATGCTCTTTGTCTTTACAGGTATATCTTTTATCTACTGGGTAAAGATAAACTGGATTATGCCGCTCTATCTATCTGCGGCTATGATGGTGGCGCTATATTTAAAGAGTAATACTCTGTTAAGATGGCAAACAGGATTCTCTGTAATATTCCATATAGCATTAATTGCCGAGCTAATTTGGATGCCGGTTAAGGTCAACTCAGACGATACCTGGTGGGGATGGGAGAGGCTTTCACAAAAAGTGGAGAGCCTGAATGCGAGAAATAATCAGGATTTTATCTTTTCGGACAACTCATATAAAGTATCTGCAGTACTCAATTTCTATATGGCAGACCATATCTATGCAGGGAATGTTATCGGTAAAAGCGCGTTCCAGTTTGCTCTGGATGACGATGACCTCTCCCGGCTAAATGGAAAGGATGCAATTTATGTCACTACAGACAGATTTCGTCGTAAAAGAATAAAAGAGGGCACAGTTGAGCAGATACTCAAGCCCTATTTTCAATCGGTGACAATATTAGACTCACTAATTTTAAAAGATCACGAAGGTGAGGAGCAGAGGAGGTTTTATTTCTATGATTGTCAAGATTATAAAGCGAATATGCAAAAATAGAGAACAATCAAAACTAAATTTGACAACTAGGGTTTTTTTCTGTTTTCAAGAAATTCGGTTACAACCTCTTGTGCAGTTGAAAGATCGGTATCTCTTACCATTATTCTTACCGATTGAGCCAGTGAGCCGAGCGGCCCGTAGGCTGCTCTTATGTCATTCCGCAGAAAGCAGTCTATATCCCTGTCATTTAAAAGCGTCTTTAGTATTTCACACTCCCAGAGATCTCCAGCATACAACTCAACTATTGAATCCATTGCCTTGTATTTAATAGCGTATAACCACTGCCGGCTTTAGTGGAAGGGCCCTGTATATGGACCTGGCATCTTCGCGGGGAAGCTCTATGGCCAGGTGGTAGATGTAGCCTCTTTCACTGCTGCTTTTTAGTGCATCCAGGTTTTTATTACGGAACCAGCGTGAGTATTGACGCCGGTATTTTCTGTAATCTTGTTTGGTGCCGATAAGATCTTCCTCTTGCTGATCTATCTGAATAACCATATTGTTGTCAAAAGAGAAGGCAAGAAATACATCATACTGAACCGGCAGAACTGGTGCAGAGGCTTGGTTGGCCTCAATTGTATCCTTAGGTGCCTTTTTCACCACAATAGGGAACTTCTCAATACTTGAGATCTCTTCACTCACCTCCATAGGTCCTGAGTAAAGGCTGTCACGAAAAAAGTGAGGAAGCTTCTTTAAACCAGAGTTGATTTTTATGCCCGATATCTTTGACTCAAATAGAGATACACCTTTAAAAGAGAGAATTGCAAGACTGTCCCGCAAGTCAATAAAGAGGGCAATAGAGTCACCTTTGGAGTGCTTTAGTGTTGTGTTTAAAAAAGCAGCGTAGTGCTCTTTGGTTCGGATCGCATCAATCAAACTTCTCAGCTCAGGGGAGAGGTTTAAATCATTATTGAGGGGTTTACTCTCAATATAGCCGGAGATGTTTTTCACCTCTCTTCTAACAGGATAAAGCCCAAATAAAATAAACGAGATTGCGCTTAGCAGAATCAGCATTACCACAAAAACAACTACTGCTTTTAGTGGGAATATTCTCTTATATCTGTTGTTGTTATTCATTCCTGTATGTGGTTAATAGATATAGACTCGGGATCCTATGTCAAGATTTTTGTATACAGCTTTGAGGTCTTCATCTCCAAGACGGATACATCCGTGAGTTACCGGAAGCCCTAAGAATCTTTGGTAGAGGGTCCCGTGGATAAGGTAGCCATCTCCAAGGGAGAGTGCATAATCTCCAAGTGTTCCGTACTCGTAACGATCCGGATGATTCCTGGGAGGTACAGGAAGGCTCTCCTCAACAAATGCCCAGTCGGGTTTAATCCAAACAGGATCTACAATTTTGCTCAGGATTCTAAATTGACCTTTTGGTGTCTTAAACATCCACTGTTTGCCCTTGCCTCCGTCCAGGAGAACATAGCTGCCGGTTGAGCAGATTCCCTCTACAATTATCTCTTTTCTGGTTCTCAGGACGAAGGTATTTTTTGTAGTATTTACTACCATATATGGCCCGTAAGGCATCAGGTTCTCTATTCTCTTCTGTAAAGTAGCAATCTTTTTGTTAACACTGTTAATCTGTTTTACAAGTTGAACAGAGTCCTTCTCTGCAAGAGCTCCGAGAGGGTCTCTGTAACTATAAAACGAGAAAGCAATCTCCTTAAGAGTTGCCGAATTGAGAAACAAGAATATAACCAACCACACCGAGACAATAAACATCCCGGCCACAATTATGACTTTTCCTGCAGAACCTCTATTTTCCATAATCTTCACAATTTATTTACTCTACCTCTTCCAGGTTAAAAATTTTCTCCAGAGGAGTGAGAGAACCTACAATGGCAACCGGAGTTCCTACAGAGCATAAAGCATAAAGATTATCCATATCTCTGTTCTCCAGCGCAACACACCCCTCAGTCCAGTCTATTCCTCTGCCTCCGCCGCCGTGAATCTCTATCATCCCTCCAATGTGAGCATTTCTGGAGATGCTTCCCCGGGCTTTCATTTTGCTAAAACGAATTTTATCCTCTTCGTTAGGAAAGTTAATCAAAAGAGCTTTATGATAGATTGTTTTACTTCCACTTTTTTTTGCCGTGATTGAATATCTCCCTTCCGGAGTCGCTTTGTCTCCTCGCTGAAGCTTTTCTCCTAGCCAGTTAAGCCCAAGCTCTACCTCAAACTCCCGAAGTTTTTTGCCCGATTTATAAACGATACAGCGCTTTGAAAATTTATCTACAACCAGGCTTATGGAGTTGTTGTTTTTTGACCACTGTTTCATATCCTGGTCCAGTTTTACCCACTTTGAGTAACTGCTAAAGTACTCCCTGAGCAGCTCTGTGGTTTGCTTTTTTAAAACCTCAATGTTTGTTTTAATCTTCTCTATCCCCTTTTTTGCAGATAGCAGGTCGTTACGGTTAAAGGCAGATTCAACCTCATTGAGCTTCATTAAATAGGGAGTGAGTTTTTTGCGGATATTATGATTCAGTGGAAGCTTGGAGGTTGCCTGTTCAATATAGCTGACACTTACTTTAAGTGCTGCGATGTTCACACCAAGCTCTTTAAGCAGCTTCTCCTTTACTTTTTTCGCCTCCTCGCCTGCGCTTTTTGCTGTTTTAATAGCAAGGTCTGCAAAAACGATAGCTTTAGAGTAATTTCTCACTATAGCACTCTTCTCATTATTGAGCTTCCATTCGTCCATAGCCTCTTGCCATTTCTTTTGGGCAATTGCAAGTTGATCCGGTGTGTAGATGTCAGCCTCGTCCTTTATGGCATCTGCAATTGCTTTTCTGGCAGCCTCGATTTTTTCGGTTGGGGGTTTCTGCGAAAACAGAGTGACAGCTCCCAGAATAAGAACTGCCATAAATATCGGAACCCCAATGTAAAATAAATATCTCCCCTTTTTGAACAACCTGCTAAATCCCATCTCTCTATTATTAAAGTAAAGCCCTTAAAAAATTAAGGGCTTTACAAAAGTATACAAATAAAAATTATCTGAAAATTTTATTGAATTTTCAGTGCTTAGCGTCTTTTTGTTTTGCCGATAGCAGCTGTAAGTTCTTCTTTAATTGCCTCAGCTTTAGCTTTAGAAGCGTTAGTTTTGTCTTGAGCAGTTAGGTAGTCACCATTAGTGATAAGTGTGTTGATCTCGGCAACTGAAGCCTCAAGAACAGTGATGTCATTCATAATTGCCTCAAGAGCAGCTTTACCTTCTTTTCCTTTAGGAGCTTTAGCAAGTAGAGCTTTGTCTTCCAGGATAAGTTCGTTTAGAACAACCAAAGTGTCCTGAACTTCTGTGCGAACCTGAATTTTGCGCTCTTCTGCTCTAACTTTAAGACCTTCTACAGAAGTTGTAATGTTAACAAGTTTCTCAGTGATTGCTTTGTAGTTACGAGAAATAAAAAGCTTAGATTTCTGAGCTTCGATCTCTACATTAGCAGAGTTTAGTGAATCCTGAAGAGCGTTGAACTCATCTGCAAGGTAACGGTTAGCTTCAACAACTTTTGCTGAATCAAGAGCAGCTGTAGCAGCGTCAAGTTCTGCCTGAGGTAATTTTGCGCAACCTGTAGCAAGAACAATCATAAGAACAAGTGCCGAAAGGAATGTAACTTTTTTCATTTGAATTTAATTTTTAATATTATTAATTAAGAACGGTATCTCATTTTTTCACTCCATAATGATTGTCAAATAGCGTGCCAAACTGCGTAAACATCATATAAACAACGCATTGCAGCGCTGTAATTAAATGTGGTAAGATTGTTGTAAAGCAGAGCAAAAAATCAATTATCACATAATCAGGCATTAGCGTGTAATTGAGGGAGAGATTTTAATTATAGAGTGCTAAAAAAATTTGCTGGGTGTAAGTTTTTTATACACTTACCATTTTATAATCTCCACAAACGCCTGTTTTATATCTACTTTAATTTGAATTTATCGATACGCTCGTGTAGCATTACCCTTGAGATACCGAGTAATTTTGCTGTCTGTACCTGATTCCCTCCGGTTTTTTTGAGTGCCCACATAATAAGATCTTTCTCAAACTCTTCAATTGCAAGTTTATATACCTCTCCTTCGTTTGAGATAATATTTGCGTTAAGATAGGCAGATAGTCTGGATCTTTCAGGAGAACTTTGCAGTACCTGTCTCTCTACCCCTTCAAAAAGGAGATCGGGGCTGATTACGCTCCCTTTCGCAAGAATAACTGCTCTCTTTATTACATTCTCCAACTCTCGTATGTTTCCGGGCCAGTTGTAATCAAGTAGCTGTTTCATTGAATCCGGGTGTAGAGATATTGTCTCTCCTTTTGTTCCCGAGGAGTGTCTCCTAAGAAAGTGACGGGTTAATAACGGAATATCCTCCTTTCTCATTCTTAGCGGAGGGAGAGAGATTGTAATTACCTTGAGTCTATAATAAAGATCTTCACGAAAAGCCTTGCTTATTATATCGTTCTCCAGATTTCTGTTGGTTGCAGCTACTATTCTGGCATCTACCTTTAGTGTTTTATTACCGCCAAGACGTTCCAGAGTACCCTCTTGAAGAATCCGCAATAGTTTAGCCTGAAGAGATAGACTCATATCTCCGATTTCGTCAAGAAAAAGTGTCCCACCGTTTGCCTCTTCAAACTTACCAATCTTCTGTTTATCGGCACCGGTAAATGCCCCTTTCTCATAACCGAATAGTTCGCTCTCCAATAAATTTTCCGGGATAGCGGCGCAATTTATTGCAATGAATTGCTTGGCTGCCCTGTCACTGTAATTGTGAATTGCTTTGGCAACTAACTCTTTGCCGGTACCGCTCTCACCTACAATCAAAATACTTGCATCGCTGGTTGCTACCCTTCCAATTAATTTGAAGACCTCTTTAATTGCAGTGCTCTCTCCAACAAGCACCTCCTCACTCTTTATTGCAGGCAGTTTTTTCTTAAAAGGTTCGGTTGCAGCTGACTCCTCCTCTGAAACAGAATTTTTAAGCGCCTCTTCAATAACCACCATAAGTCTGGGAATATCAAACGGCTTCTCAATATATTCATAGGCGCCGTATTTCATTGCCTTAATAACTCTGTCTCCGGATCCATATGCAGTAATGATAATTACCGGAGTTTTAGGAGATAACTCCTTGAGCTCTTTCAGAACTTGAATTCCGTCTCTTCCGGGCATCTCTATATCCAGGATAACCAGGCTCGGCCTCTCTTTTTTGAAAGAGGCGATAGCCTCATCGGCATTACTTGCTTCATTAAATGTGTAGTTAGAGGAGTTAAAAAGCTTTTTGAAAGAGTATCTTACGCTTTGCTCATCATCTACAATTAGCAACTTATACATAAAGAGTCAATTAGTTGGTTATAAATATTTAATCAAAGATGTTAATTAATAATCGGCAAATAGAAGCGGAATATTGCTCCTGCTCCGTTGGGTTTGTTCTCTGCCCGAATCCACCCGTTGTGAGAGTTTGCTATGCTTTGCGATATAGAGAGTCCAATCCCGACTCCCATATCACTGCCTTTTATAAACGGCTCAAAGAGAGTTTTCATAATAGCTTCAGGGATACCAGGTCCCGTATCTGAAAACTCCAGTCTAAGATATTTTCGTCTTTTCCCGGGATTTATAAGATCGCTATCTGTTACCACCTCTGCATCAATAACAAGCTCTCCCCCTTGTGGCATCACTTCCAAAGCATTGAGGATAATGTTCATATAGACCTGCTTAAGATGACCGGAATCTGCCATTACAATCCATTTAGATTTTAATGTGTTGTTAACAACAGTAATACTGTTTTTTGCTAACCGTGGGGTAAGGAGTTTAATTACCTCGTTAAGGGGTTCTGTAGGGTTAATATCACTCAGGACAGGATCTGCAGGCTTGGCAAATCTGAGAAAATCTTTGGTAAAATTATCGATTCGGTCAATTTCACGAGAGATGATGTCAAAATCTTCCTTTATGGCTTCGGGTAGATTGGCCTCCTCTCTTATAGAGTATACAAGCATCTTTATAGCTGCGAGAGGGTTTCGTATTTCGTGAGCAATTGTGGGAGCAATCTTCCCAAGATTGGCGAACTTGTTGGAGTATTGCAGCAGCTCTTTGTTTCTGGAGAGATCTTCATTTGCTCTGTTAATCCTGTCTATCAAGTCCTTTATCCTTTCGCCAAGTTCGTCCAACTCTCCCCCGCGCGGTAGTTTAAGCTGCTCAAAAACAGCTTCTCCGGAAACCCCTCTCACTTTAAGTATCAATTGAGTAATAGGAGCAAAGAGCATTCTCCAAATAAGCCACCCCAGCAGAAAGCCGGCAGCAATACCGCCAAAACCCAAAAATATGAGTATCCTCAAAATTATAACGTTAGTGCGGCTTATTACAGATTCGTGGAACACCTCTGCCTTAAGGTTGAAGGTTATAAACTCATTGCTTTTTTGCTGGATAGTCACTAACAGGTTTTCTACAGAATGTAATAGAAGGGCATTGGCTTTGCCGCTCTCACCTATTCTAAGATTAGAAACGGCAATCAAGATATTCTGCTCATAATTAGAAAATAGTGCAGATATCTGCTGAATAAGAAGAATCTCTTCGGGTGTATTTGCTCTGGATCTAGCCCGCTCCAGGTGAGTAAGAAATTTTGACTGACGGGTTTTAAGTGAATCCAGCCATCGGTTAGATTTATTCATCAGATAGTTGGAGGTTAGCTCTTTTATTGATGCAAGCTCACCCTCCATCTCTTTCGCCACATTAACGCTGCTCCTGGATTGCTCAATATACCTCTCAGTCTCTTTTTGCAGATTGTATGTATAGGCAACAACCAGTGATACTCCGCCCATTATTATGGCAAGAGCCAGAAGCACCCAAATAAAGATGCGATAGTTGAAAAATGGTTTTATAAACACATTCAGTAAGAAATTATCTACAATATTAGCTCTATTTTTTCAATAATTTGCACTTTCTAACTGTTGCTCCTCAACAGAAAGAGTTATAAAATTTTGTGGAAGTTGTTTTAAATAGAGTGTTAGAATATAATATTATTGCCTATATTTACTTGAATTGTATTTCACAGAAATATTAGTTCCGGAAATATTATGACTTATAAGCGCAATTAATAATCTTATGGAGTCTCTTTTAAGTGAAGTAGTATCTTATGTGCTTCGGGAATCGGGTGAAGATATATCAAAATATGATGACTCTTTTCTGTTAAAATCAATAGAAAAGAGAATAATAACATTAGGAGTCCATTCAAAAAGAGAGTATTTGTCACTTTTAATCTCCAGCAAAGAGGAGTGTCTTGCATTAAATGGATCCCTTACCGTTTGTTATAGTGAGTTTTTTCGAAACTCATTAACCTTCGCATATCTTGAGAAGCTTGTGCTCCCTGCACTATTTAGTTTTAAAAACAGACTCAAACAAAAAGAGATAAGAATTTGGTCTGCAGCGTGTGCTTCAGGGCAAGAGGCATACTCACTGGCAATTCTGTGTGAAGAGTTAATAGCTACATCAACCTCTGTGTTGTCGTATAGGATTATTGCTACAGATATAGACCCTGAGCAGGTAGAAAAAGCAGAAAAAGGGGTCTATTCAACCGATATGGTAGGTAATATAAATCTAAAAAGGCTCCATAATTATTTCATTAAACAGGGGGATAACTATTTAGTTTCAAGGAAGATAAAAAACAGGATTTTTGTTTCTCAGTTTGATCTTCTCTCTAAAGATGCCTATTGCCCTCCCAGTAGTATTTTCGGAGACTTTGATATTGTCTTTTGCAGCAATCTGCTTTTTTATTTCAAACCACTCTACCGGAACTCAATAATAAGAAAAATATCAAAATGTATATCTGCAGATGCCTATTTGGTTACCGGAGAGACAGAGAGGGCGTTTATGTTCGAACTTGGATTTACTGAGGTTTTTCCCAATTCGGCAATATTTCAAATGACTAAAAAAGATAAGTAGAAGAGTTATGAAAACAGACGACTTTAAAATAGGCACCCAACTGAAAATAGGATTTGGAATAATACTGTTTTTCGGGATTTTACTTTCGGTGACCGCCTGGATGCATACAGATAGGATTGCACAGGAGGTTAGCAAGATGTACAACCACCCCCTTCAGGTTCGTAGGGCAATTGGAGAGATAAAATCTGATGTCCTCTCTATCCATAGAGGTATGAAGGATCTGGTTATTTCAGGGAATGAATTAGAAGCGGCACAGATTTTAGCAGAGATAGACAAGTATGATGCAAATGCATTCAGTAAAATTGAGGTTTTAAAATCTCGTTACCTGGGCCCTTCAAAAGATGTGGAGACCCTATATAACTCTCTTGTAGAGTGGAAATCCATAAGAGAGGAGACAATTCGTCTTTACAGAGAGGAAGATTTAAAAGCAGCCACGGAGAGAACGAAGAGAGTTGGTGCCGGAGGAGAGAAGGTAGATAGAATAATGTCAGAAATAGATATTATTGACCGGTTTTCCGTTAATAAAGCGGACGAGTTATTCCTAAATGCTAACAAACTTAATGATTCGCTCAACAGACAGTTGATTGTAGTTGTCCTCATCATTTTTAGCTTGACTATAACCATTGTATATCTTCTGATTAGAAATATAAAAAGACCACTAACAGAGTTGACCGGCTCATCAAAACGATTTATAATGGGAGAGAGAGGGTCCCGTAGCAGCTATAGCTCAAAGAACGAGTTCGGAGAGCTCTCCAAATCTTATAATGAACTTGCAGACACAATTGAGAAGGAGTTAATTCTTAATAAGAGTTCATCTAAACTTGCAAGCGATATGCTTGTATATGAAGATGCCCATAAATTTTGCCATAAACTGCTGAGTAATATTATCGAATTAACTAGTGCTCAAATGGGGGCACTATATCTACTCAACGAGGAGAGATCCCAATTTGAACGCTTCGAGTGCCTTGGTATGGATGAGACAGGGTGCCAACCGTTCTCTGCAGTAAACTTTGAGGGTGAATTCGGGCCGGCGCTCTCAACGAAAAAGATTCACCATATTAAATCAATCTCCCCGGAGTGCAGGTTCACCTTCTCTACTGTGTATGGGCAGTTCAAGCCGAATGAGATATTGACAATTCCGGTAATTGTGGAAAATTTGACTGTTGCCGTGATTTCGCTATCTACTGTAAATAACTTTTCACCCTTTGATATTGATTTGATTAATTCTGTTAGCACTACTTTAAATGCAAGGATGAGCGGTATTCTTGCATACAGAAAAAACATTAAAATCTCTCAGTTGCTGGAGCAGCAAAACAGAGAGCTTGAAGCTCAGAAGAGGGAGTTGGAATCAATGACCTCTGAGCTTACCGAGCAAAACAGAGAGCTTGAGATACAAAAGATTCAACTGGATAACTCCAACAAGCTTAAAACTTCTTTTCTCTCCAATATGAGCCACGAGCTCAGGACCCCGTTAAACTCAATAATTGCTCTTTCCGGTGTTCTCAACAGGAGGTTAGAAGATAAAATTCAGAAAGAGGAGTATGGTTACCTTGATATAATTACAAGAAATGGTAAACAACTTTTAGATCTTATCAATGATATACTCGATTTGGCAAAAATTGAGGCCGGAAGGGACGAAATCAATGTTCAGAAATTTAACTTAAGTGAATTAATTGCAGAGGTGACAGAGATGATAACTCCGCAGGCCGGCCCTAAAGAGATAAGAATAACAGTTAGCGGGCAGGAGAACCTTTCGTTGAAAAGTGATTACAATAAATGCCGCCATATTCTTCAAAATCTCATCTCTAATGCGGTTAAATTCACAGACAAGGGAGAGGTGGAGGTCTCTGTTCAAACCAGCCAGGAGAACTTAATTCTTTCGGTTCGTGATACAGGCATAGGTATCGATAAAGAGCATATCCCAATTATTTTTGATGAGTTTCGCCAGGCAGACAGCAGTAATACAAAGAGACACTCAGGGTCCGGGTTGGGTCTAGCCATTGCAAAAAAATATGCAAATCTTGTTGGAGGTGATATCACGGTAGAGAGCAAAAAGGGAGAGGGCTCAATCTTTACGGTTGTTATTCCGCTAAATCTTCAAGAGTTAAATAATCATCGGGAGTTAACGGAGAGAGAGAGCTCTCCCGGGATACAAACATCTGAAAACTCTCAGGCATTGAAAAACTGTGACTCTGCAAGAATTTTACTGGTAGAGGATACAGAGGCCAGTATAATACAAATTAGAGATATGCTGGAGGGGGAGGGATATACAATTGATGTTGCAACAAACGGAGCAGAGGCAGTTGAGCAAATTTCGCAAGTGATTCCGGATGTGATGATTCTGGATCTAATGATGCCGGAGATGGATGGATTTGAGGTATTAAAGAGTATTAGGGCGAAAGAGGAGACATCCCACCTCCCTGTGCTTATTCTTACTGCAAAGTACCTAAGTAAGGAGGAGCTCTCATTTTTAAAGTACAACAATGTTCATCAGCTCATTCGTAAAGGAAATGTAAGCAGGGAACAAGTTATAAAAGCAGTAGCGGAGCTTGTAAAGAGCAGTTGCAGATAATACAGAAAAGAATATATGGCCAGGATTTTAGCAATAGACGACATTCAGGATAACCTTATAAGTATTAGGGCTATTATCGCAGATGCATTTCCGGATATTGAAGTTTATACTGCTCTTAGCGGAAGGCAGGGGGTAGAGCTTGCCAGGAGAGTAACCCCGGATATTATACTTCTGGATATATTAATGCCCGGTATGGATGGGTATGAGGTTTGCAAAATAGTTAAAAGTGACCCGAATCTGGAGGATATTCCGGTTGTATTTGTTACTGCCCTCAAAGAGAGCCGCCAAAACAGAATTCAGGCGTTAGAAGCAGGAGCCGAGGCCTTTTTAACAAAACCTATAGATGAAACCGAGATGACATCTCAAATTAAAGCGATGTTAAAGATTCGGGCAGCAAATGTTTTTAAAAGAGAGGAGAAAATAAGGCTGGAAGATTTAGTAAAGAGCCGTACACAAGAGCTAGAGAGAGAGCTTAACGATAGAATCAAAGCAGATGCAGAGGTAAGAAGCAGTGAGGAGAGACACAGAGCGCTAGTAAACCAGATGCAGCTTGGTCTTGCTGTCCACAAGATAGTTCTTGATGAAAAGGGTGAGGCGGTTGATTATCTGTTTCTGGATGTTAATCCTGCTTATGAGAGGATTACAGGGCTAAAAAAAGAGAGAGTGATAGGAAGAAGGATCCTTGAAGTACTGCCAAACACAGAAAAAATCTGGATTGAAAAATATGGTAATGTCGCTTTAACCGGGGAGCCTGTCTCTTTTGAAAGTTATTCCCGGGAGCTTGGTAGATATTTCAATGTTATTGCATATAAGAACAGAGAAAATGAGTTTGCAGTTATTGTCGAGGATATAACAAAAGATAAAAGAGACGAACAAATGCAGCAGGTACTGTACGAGGTTTCAAGAGCATCGGCAAATGCTAACCTTCTGGAGGATATTCTTCGCGTGGTTAGAGATGAGTTGTGTAAAGTGCTGGATGCAAATAACTTTTTTGTGGCCTCATATAATCCAGAAACAGATAAATTAAAGAAGATTATCTTCCTTGACGACAATGATAGTTTTGAAGAGTGGGAGGCGAAAGATACATTGTCCGGGTTGGTTATAAAAACAGAAAAGTCAATATTGACAAGCAAAGAGGAGATAATTAAGTTCGCAAAGGAGTACGGAATCAATCTCACCGGAACACTTTGTGAATCCTGGCTTGGTGTTCCCATCTTTATTGAACATAAAGCCATTGGGGTTATGGTTGTTCAAAGCTATTCAGAAAAAAATGCATATGATGCCAAAAGTATGAGACTGATGGAGATGATTGCTCACGAGATTGCTATCGTTATGCAGAGAATAAGTATGATTGAAAATCTTATTCGCGCTAAAGAGAGAGCAGAGGAGAGCGACAGATTAAAAACGGCATTTCTGGCAAATATGAGTCACGAGATAAGGACCCCGATGAATGGAATAATGGGTTTTCTACAACTACTTAATGATGTAGACCTCACAAGTGACGACAGACAATACTATTTTGAGATTATAAATAAAAGCGGAGAGAGACTTTTAAGCACAATCAACGATATCATAGAGATTTCAAAGATTGAATCCGGGCAATTAAATGTTATTTACAACAATGTTAACATAAAGGAGATTCTAAATTTTCACTACAAATTTTTTATAAATCAAACCGAAGAAAAGGGGATTTCACTTCTCCTTAAAAACAGTGAAGAGATTGCAGATGTGATAGTAAGTGATCAGCATATATTAGACGGGATTCTTACCAACCTTATAAAAAATGCAATAAAATTCACCGATTCGGGAGAGATTGAAGTTGGGACATATCTAAAAGATGAATCAATAATATTTTATGTGAGGGATACCGGAATAGGTATCTCAAAAACCAGACAGGAGGCCATTTTTGAAAGGTTCGTCCAGGCAGATCTCGACTATAAGAGACCACACGAGGGGTCGGGTCTCGGGCTCTCAATTGTTAAGGCTTACTCCCATCTGATGAAAGGAGAGGTGTGGGTCGAGTCAGAAGAGGGCAGGGGTAGTACCTTCTACTTTGCTGTGCCATATATTCCGGTCATTTTAAAGCAGGAAATACCAAGTGATAAAAGCATTCGGGCAGATGGAGAGAGAATACACAAAATTCTTATTGCCGAAGATGATGAGACTAGTTATAAGTTGCTGGAAAAGATTCTCTCAGATGAAAAATTCACAATTATTCACGTCTGGAATGGTGAAGAGGCAGTGTGTGTTATGAGAGATGACCCGGAAATTTCTATGATTCTAATGGATCTGAGAATGCCTCTCACAGATGGACTTGATGCCGCTAAAAAAATAAGACAGTTTAATAAAACAGTAAAAATTATTGCTGTAACCGTAAATGCATTTTCAATAGATAAAGAGATTGCACTAAATTCCGGATGTGACGATTATGTACTTAAACCTGTGAATAAAAAACTATTAACCGACATAATTGAAAAACATCTGACCGGTTACTCTAATTTATAGTTAAAGCAACCGGTCTATATTGATATCGCAAGATCTACTTTTTTGTGCAGGTGTTTATACCAAGCAGGGTGTATAATCCGCAAAATCCTACAAATCCCGTAAGGATAAAGATACCTGCCACAACCAGCAGAACAATTGCCAAAGTGCCGGTTATTACATTACCGAAGTAGAGAGCGACAATAATAAGGGCAATAATGACCCTTATCCATTTGTCTGTACTGCCAACATTTTTTTTCATAATTAAAAAATATTTAAGTTATTACGATTTGGAGCCTTTTTATTATGTTACCTTTTAGATGCGAGTGCTTTTTTTAAGTTCATTTATATAAGCCGAGGCACTAAGAGCCGCAATGGTACCGTCACTGACTGCTGTAGTTACCTGTCTGTAACGCTTGGTTATGCTGTCGCCGCCTGCAAACACACCCTCTATATCGGTTGACATATCGGGCCCGACTACTATCTCTCCCCACTGGTTCAAATTCACTCTCTCTTTGAGAAACTCTGTGTTGGGAACATAACCTATGAATATAAACGCGCCATCTGTTTTAAAGTTTATTGTCTCATCTGTTTTAAGATTTTTTATACCTACACTCTCCAACCTCTCTTCTCCGTAAAAAGCAGTTATCGTTGACTCCATTACAAAGATAATCTTTGGGTTACTCTTAGCCTCTGCAATTGCGTGTTCGAAAGCCTGGAAATGGTCAAACTGATGAATGATAGTTACCTTACTTGCATATTTGGTGAGAGATACAGCCTCTTCAAGTGCAGAGTTCCCTCCTCCCACAACGACAATCTCTTTATCTGTAAAGAAGTCTCCGTCACAGGTTGCGCAGTATGAGATTCCGCGACCTTTGAGAAGATCTTCTCCCGGAACTCCCAAAGTGCGAGAGCGCCCTCCTGTAGCAATAATTACTGCATCACCGGTATATGTTGTTCCGTCTGAAATTACGAAACTCTTAACCTTTTGTGAGAGATTGAACTCCTTAATGGAAATGTTGGACCGAATTTCGCAACCAAATGAGAGAGCCTGTCTCTTCATTATGTTTGAGAGTTGATAGCCGCTTACGCTCTCTACTCCCGGGTAGTTGGCAATTTCGTGAGTCAGCACCATCTGACCCCCTATAGTACCCTCATTCAATATAAGAGTTTTAACTCTGGCGCGAGAGAGATAGATGCCTGCTGTAAGGCCGGCCGGGCCACCTCCGATGATTATTACTTCGTAGTGATTTGTATTCATTGCAATTTCCCTTTTTAAGAATGGAATTAACCCTTGTTTGGTGCTCCAAACTCCTTGTCCAATATAGCTGTAATCATATCTCTTGACTGGATGCTGGATGTTGCCTTTACAATTACTCCGTTTTTGTAGTAGATTGTGAATGGGATACCCATAAAGCCTCTTACCTCAGGGAGGTTGCGTATTACATAAGACTCAGGATTATCAAACTCCATATCAAAAAATTGAACGTGCTTATACTCCCCCTCCAGCTCCTCTGCAATTCCGTAAACCGGGATACACATAGGTCCCATTCTGCCGCATATAACCATTACATTCTCATTTTCGCTCAATATTTTATTATACTGTGCTGCAGATTCAATATGTTTAAGATTTGTGTATAACATTGTGTTAAATTTTTAGTGTTAATTAATTTTTGTTAACCTATTTGTTTTCTGGTGCAAAGATATGGCGGTAATAATTAATAGCCACTAGTTTGTCCCTCTTGTGCAACAACCCGGCAATTGAGATTAGACAACTTTTTAATTGAATTAGATTAACTTTGTATTGGTACATAATTCTATTCCATTGATTAAAAAATAATTGAGATGAAGACTATCGGCCTGCAAGATCAAGATTATATCTGTGACATAAGCGCCCCCTGCTTCCAGATGCTCTCACAACAAGAGCTTGAGATAGTGAGGGAGAGCAAAACTCAGGTACTATTCCGCAGAGGGGACTCCCTAACTAAACAGGGTGCTTTTGCCTCCTATATTCTCTTTGTTATAAACGGATTGTGCAGACAGTACATAGAGGGGTATGATGGGAAGAGTTACAATTTGAGAGTAATTCAGCCGGGTGAATTTGTAGGTCTATCTCAGGTATTTACAAAAAACATTTATAGCTACTCTACAGTTGCACTTACTTCCTGCCAGGCATTTTTGGTGGAAAAAGAGGTAATATCCAGAGTGATAAAAAGTAACGGTGAATTCGGGCTAAACATTATAAAGCGCTATTGTGAAGTAAATTCAAATCTCTTTGCTAAACTCAGCACAGTTTTGTACAAACAGATGAATGGCAGGATTGCAGAGAGCCTTCTCTACCTAGATAGTTTAAAACCCTCACATCCGGACATATTTCATCTTCTCTCCCGTAAAGATATTGCCGAATTTGCCGGAGTTTCAACAGAGAGTGCAGTAAAATTGCTCAAGAACTTTGAAAAAGATGGCCTTATCTCACTTAACGAAAAGGATATTGTGATCTTAAAGAGGGATGCGCTAGCTGAAATAAGCCTAAAAGGTTAGCAATCACAAAGAGAAAGCACGACTATGGATAGAGCCGGGTGATACTCCACTCTTGTGAGCCCTCTAAAGAGTAGATAAACCTGTCGTGAGATCTTCCCACTCCACCCTGCCAAAATTCAATGTGATCTGGTTTTACGCTGTAGCCGCCCCAATTGTCCGGGCGTGATATCTCTGCTCCACTTCCGAGCAGAGTGTTTACCCTCTTATCAAACTCATCTCTGTTTTCAAGTGGTGAACTCTGTTTAGAGAGTGCAGATGAAGCTTTGCTAAGAGCAGGTCTTGAGTTGAAATACTCATCAGATTCAGAAGGGTCAATCTTAAAAGCACTCCCCTCGACTCTAACCTGCCTCATTGTTTGAGGCCAATAGAAAAGAAGGGCTACCCTGTTGTTAACAGAGATATCTCCTCCCTTTTTACTGCTATAATTTGTAAAGAAAATAAAACCATCCGCGGAGAAGCTTTTGAGCAGCACGACTCTTGCCGAAGGAGCTGAATTTGAGTCTACTGTGGCAAGAGTCATTGCATTGGCTTCGTGGGGCTCAAATTCAAGAGCCTCTTCAAACCATCTCGAAAATTGCTCAAATGGGTTATCGCATAAGTGCTCTCTCTCAAGTGAGCTTTGCGAATACTCTTTTCTCATATGGTAGAGATTTCGATTGGTCATAAATTAAGTTTAAATGATATAACGGCACCCGAAGAGATTTGTTTATTTTTTATCGATAAATTCAGAAAGATTTCCTAAATTGTAGGTCAATATGAGCTCATAAAAATTCTGTTTTTCAGAAATATTATAGATATAAATACAGATATATGAATCTGTTTAAGAGAGTCCGCTTCGAATATGGAATAACTGCGATGTACTTGGTTATTGGTGGTTTATGGATTCTATTTTCTGACTTGCTACTGGAACTTACTATTTCTGATGACAAAAAAATACATAATTTTCAAACATATAAAGGTTGGTTCTATGTAGTTATAACCGGCATAATCTTCTTCTTTTTTATTAAAAGGCATCTTGAAAAGTTGCGCGAAACAGAGAAGAGAGCAAAGGAGAGCGACAGGTTGAAATCTGCCTTTCTTGAAAACATAAGTCACGAAATTCGAACACCTATGAATGGAATTCTCGGATTTTCCGAGCTCCTTAAAACCCAGAATTTAACAGGTGAACAGAAGAGTGAGTATATTGATATAATTGGTAAGAGCAGTGAAAGAATGCTTTTGCTCATTAACGATCTTGTTGCAATCTCAAGGCTGGAGACCGGAGAGATAAAGGTATTCTACAGCAGGATAGATCTGAATAATCTGCTTGACACTCTTCTCTCAGGGTTTGAACATCAGGCAAAGGAGAAAGGGATTGAACTCTGCATCACACAACGCCCGAAAAACAATAATTGTGAAATTTACGCAGATAAAGAGATGCTCACTGCAATCTTGTCTCATCTGTTAAATAACTCAATAAAGTTTACATCTAAAGGAGGAGTAACTATCGGTGCAGAAATTGATGGGAGTTATGCTCATTTTTTTGTCAAAGATAGCGGGATAGGAATTCCAAAGGAGAAACTCACACATATTTTTGACAGATTCGTTCAGGCAGATAATGTTGTTAAGATGGCATACGAGGGACTTGGCATTGGGCTCTCAATTGCCAAAGCCTATGTAGAGATAATGTTTGGGAGGATATGGGTTATATCTTCAGAGGGTGAGGGTTCTAAATTTGAATTTGAAATTCCGGTAAATAAACCTGTAAATTATAACTAACTATAAATTTGGATTATTTTCATATCTTTATACCACTTTTATAACACAATAGTTTTTCTTGAAAGGAGGAGATAAAATGTCAGATGATATAAACGATCTTACCAAACCAAAGCAGACGGAGAGCATCTATAAGCTGCTCCTCGCCGAAGACGATTTTGCAAATGCAGAGTATGTAAAGCTTGTAATGAGACATCAGAATATAAATGTCATCCACGCTAAAAACGGATCTGAAGCTCTGGATATGTTTAAAAATACTCCTCTTGTAGATATTATTCTGATGGATATTAAGATGCCGATAATGGATGGCTATGAAGCCACCCGCGAGATAAGAAAACTAAACTTAAAAATTCCCGTAATCGCCCTCACTGCATTTGCCCTGGACGGTGACCGCGAAAAGGCTCTTAATGCAGGTTGCACAGACTATCTCACGAAGCCTGTAAGTAAAGATATTTTGCTAAGCGTGATTGGATCCTATTTGGCCAAAATATGAGATTTCTTATTATCATAATTATCTCTTTAATGTTTGCACAGGGATGTAGGTGGCTGCAGGAGTCTGAATTCAAAGCACCGGTGCAGCTGGACATAGAGGTTAAGATAATTGAAGATTTTGAAGGAGATTACTATGGGATTCTACCCTGTTCTGCCGGTGCCGGAATACGAACGACTCTAATCTTAAGAAAAGACTCCACCTATACTCTCAATATGGACTATACAGATAATAAATCAAAAGGGTCAAGTGAACAGGGGAGATTCACATTGTCTAATAATATAATAACAATTTCATACAACACCGGGAACAAGAGATACTTCCTTCTTGAAGATGGGAAAGCTCACTCTCTGGATAAAAATAAAAACCGAGTTGAGGGTATCTATTCAGTATACTACACTCTCATAAAACAGTAGGAGTCCACTCTTAAAACCTACTGGAATGAAAATATTTACATCAGGACAGATAGCACAAATTGATAAGATTACCCTAAAGAGTCAATCTATATCTGAATATGAACTCATACAAAGAGTTGCAGATGTTCTAAGTAGATGGCTCACCCACAATATACCTTTACAAAACAGGAGAGTGTTGATTTTTGCCGGACCCGGGAACAATGGCAAAGATGCAGTTGCTCTCTCCTCTCTTTTAGCCGAACAAAAAATTAGCTGCGAACTTTTCCGGATAAATCAGATGGAGAGCATATCGGATATCCCTCAAATTGATCAGAATTGTTTGGTTATTGACGGAATCTTCGGAACCGGGTTAAATCGTAGTCCGGAGGGGATATATGCCCGGGTTATCAAAGCAATTAACAACTCAAATGCTAAGGTGATCTCAATAGATATACCCGGTGGCCTTTTCTCCGATACTATGACCCCTGACAGTAACGGAACAGTTGTTAAGGCAGATATCACACTTACCCTGGAGTTCCCTAAATTGGCTATGTTCTTTAAAGAGAACTCAAAATTTATTGGCGATTGGAAGGTTCTTGACATCGGACTCGACAAGTATGCCAAACAAAACATAGAGACTCCCTACAATGTTATTGATAAGGAATTTGTAAGCTCATTTATAAAGAGAAGGTTAAAAAACACTCATAAAGGAGATTACGGCCACACACTTTTGATTGCTGGCTCATATGGGATGGCAGGGGCAGCAATCCTCTGTTCAAAAGGGGCGTTGAGGTCAGGAGCCGGGCTCGTAACATTGAATGTCCCCGAAGAGTTGTACGAGATAGTTCAGGGTTCGGTACCGGAGGCAATGTGCCTAACTTCAATAGTGGCAGATTACGATAAGTTTACAACAATTGCTTTTGGTCCCGGAATAGGCACATCTCCCGAAACGGTAAAGAGAGTATCAGCTATTTTAAAGAGCTGTACCAAATCTATGGTTATAGATGCAGACGGATTAAATATCATCTCGGCCAACAGAGAGATGCTGGATTTAATTCCACTGAACTCTGTGTTAACCCCACATCCTAAAGAGTTTTCCAGATTGGCAGGAGAGTTAGGCGACTCTGCTCAGGCGCTTCAAATGCAGTTGGCCTTCTCATTAAAATACAGGGTTTATGTTCTGCTCAAAGGTTCAAATACATCTCTCTCCACACCTGATGGAGAGATATGGTTCAATGTGTGCGGGAATCCCGGAATGGCAACAGGAGGCAGCGGAGATGTTCTTACAGGTGTAATAGCTGCTCTTATGGCACAAGGCTACTCTCCAAAAGAGAGTGCAATATCTGCTCTCTTTATTCACAGCACCGCCGGGGATTTTGCGGCAAAACAATTTGGTGAAATCTCAATGATTGCGGGAGATATTGTGAATAATCTTGGAGAGGCATTTAAATATGTGACCGACAGAGAGGAGGATAAAATTACAGTCAATAACAAATAAATAAAAAAAGAGAATATGTTTGACTTTCTGGATATGTACCCCTACCTTCTTCCAATAGTTATCTTTTTTGGAAGAATTGCAGATGTCTCTTTGGGGACTCTAAGAATTATTTTTGTATCAAAAGGAGAGAAGTACATTGCACCATTTATAGGTTTTTTTGAGGTTCTGATATGGATCGTAATAATTTCTGAAATCTTCTCACGTGCAAACGACTCAGTTGCATATCTATCTTATGCTGCCGGCTATGCAACAGGAAACTTTGTGGGGATTCTTATTGAGCAAAGAATTGCTTTTGGGGTTTTGCTTTTTAGAATCTATACCAAAGAGAGCGGGAAGGAGCTAGTGGCCCTGCTCAACAGGAGTAACTTTGGCGCAACCCTCATTCACGGGACAGGTTCTCAGGGAGAGATAGATATTATTGAGACCGTTGTAGATAGAAAAATGCTTAGGAAGGTAGAGAAGATATTTACAGATTTTGATCCCGGGGTATTCTATGTGTCTGAAGATATCCGCACTAAACAAAGAGGGATATTTCCCAAGAGCAAATCGCTACTATCTCGTTGGAGGCTTGGCAAATAGCATTGTGAAACTAAAGTAAATAAAGTATATTAAGAGTTAAACTTAAATTGGTATGAAACAGCTTATTCAATTTTCGGTGAAGGTTTTGGTGTCACTCTCTCTTTGTCTGCCTTTGACAATAGGGTGCAAAACAGAGTCAGATGTGGTATTTGAGAACTATGCTCCATATCTGGAGGAGATCACTATCTCAGATTTGAGCAAAGGATATCTGGATGGCAGTTTTACGATAGAGAGGGTTGTAGGGGATTATCTAAAACGAATTGAGAAACTGGACAAAAGCGGCCCTATGCTCAACTCGGTCATTATAGTTAATCCGGATGCACTGGAGATTGCAAGAGCCTTAGATAGAGAGCTGTCAGAGGGAAAGGTAAGGGGGCCAATGCACGGTATCCCGGTTATACTTAAAGATAATCTCGACACATACGACAAAATGCCTACAACAGCCGGGGCTGTTGCATTGAAAAACTCCATTGCACCTAAAGATAGCCGAATTGCACAGATGTTAAGGGAGGCCGGAGCAGTAATAATCGCAAAGGCAAACCTAAGCGAGTGGGCAAATTTCCGCTCAAAATTCTCTTCGAGCGGTTGGAGCGGAGTGGGGGGCCAGACAAAAAATCCTTACATCCTGGACAGAAACCCCTGTGGTTCCAGCTCGGGATCTGCAGTTGCTGTATCGGCAAACCTTTGCGCACTGGCAATTGGAACAGAGACAAACGGAAGTATTGTATGTCCGTCAAACAACAACGGAATTGTCGGTCTAAAACCCACAGTCGGTTTACTAAGCAGAAGTGGAATTATACCTATATCATTCACTCAGGACACCCCCGGGCCGATGGGGCGTGTTGTGGCTGATGTGGCAATCGCTCTGGGGGTGATGACAGGAGTAGACTCTTCAGATCTTAAGACACTTAATCCGGATGCAAAATTCCTGAAAGATTACACTCAGTTTCTAAATATAGACGGGCTTAAAGGGAAGAGAATCGGGCGTTTAAAAAACATCTCCGGGTATCACCATAGGGTAGATACTCTTATGGATAGTGCAGTGGAGTACATAAAAAGTGCCGGTGCTCAGGTGGTGGATATTCAGTTTCCGCTTCCCGCGGGCAGTGGAGCAGCTTCGTTTCAGATAATGTTATATGAATTTAAAGATGGACTCAACAAATATTTTGCATCTCTGGGCGAGAGTGCTGTAGTTAAAAATATGGATGAGTTGATAGCGTTTAACCTTAAAGACTCTGTTGAGCTTCGCTATTTTGATCAGAATCTTTTAATTACCGCAAATGAGAAGGGGCCGATAGATTCACCGGAGTATAAAGAGTTGCTCGATAGAATGTTTAAGGCCATCAGAGAGGATGGAATAGATAAGGTTATAAGTGAAAACAATCTGGATCTGTTGATAGCGCCAACAGGCTCACCTGCCTGGAAAACAGACCCCATAAACGGAGATAAATTTATGGGTGGAAGCTCCTCTTACGCAGCAATATCCGGTTATCCAAGCATTACTGTACCAATGGGATTTATAGACAGACTGCCGGTTGGAATATCATTTGTGGGAAGAGCCTGGAGTGAACCATTGCTTATTGAAGCAGCTTACTCTTTTGAACAGAAGACAAAACAGAGAAGAGCGCCACAATATTTTGCAAAATAAACGAATCCGGGATAGATATTTAGATTTAAGCAAATTGGATAGAGTAGATTAGAATATAGGATAGATTAGAATTGAGAATTATATGAAAAGATATCTCCTGAAGTGGCTTTTAATTTTTGTAGTTTTTATACCGGGAAGAGCGCTTGGCGAGCGGCCCGAAATATCCCTTATAACCTGTTCCAGCGGTAATGAACTATACTCAATCTTTGGCCATAGCGCACTCAGAGCCTGGTATCCGCAATCTGGCAAAGACCTGGTGTTCAATTTTGGCCTCTTCGATTTTAACACTCCAAATTTCTACTCAAAGTTCGTAAAGGGTCAGTTAAAATATCTGCTCGGAATTCAGACTATGTCCGATTTTATGGAGCAGTACAAGTGGGAGAACAGAGGTGTTAAGGAGCAGAAACTAAATCTCACCGACGAGCAGAACGATAAAATTATGGAGCGTCTGGAGTATCTCTACAGGCCCGAGAACAGATATTACCTCTATAGCTTCCTCTATAAAAATTGCACATCGGAACTCAGAGATATTATCTACTCGGTCACCGATTCAAATCGTGAGTTCGTTTTGCAGAGTGCACAGGTTACAGACAGAGAGCTAATTAATGGCTATATAGACGGGTGGACAAAATTTGGAATTAATCTAATTTTGGGTTCCACCCTGGACAGAGAGATAGATTTATGGCAGAGTATGTTTTTGCCGGAAAACCTATACTCACTTCTTGCCCGTAGTCAAAACGGAACAGAACCTTTTGTCGCCAAAGAGGTTGAATTGATAACAGATAGCCAAAGTTCAAATTCCGGGGGTGGATTTCTAAATTTTATCTCCACTCCGGTATCTATCCTGCTACTGCTTCTGATTGCGGTTGTGCTACTCTTTTTTAAGAAGGGGTGCTCGGGATGGGCAGATAATCTCTATGTTACTTTAATCTCAATTCTGGGGGCTGTGTTAACAATAATTATATTGATTACAGAGCACAGGGAGCTCTACTCAAACTATAACCTCCTTTGGTGCAATCCACTCTATATTCTTGTGGTAATTGCATCATTAGGGGGATGGAAAAAAACAGAGAGATTGCTCTCCGCAATCTCTCTGGTCTTTCTTGCAATTCTTCAGATTGTGTGGGCTCAAAAAGTTCAGTACGCCGAGCCCGGGTTTGTGGTTATTGTTATAACATTGGCATTTACCTTCTTAGGAAGAGTTGTCTGCAAAAGAGGCAAATAGTCTCTCTCCTCCTACAAAGATATTCTTATATCTCTGTTTGGTACAACATTATAACTTCTCTGGTCAATCAGCTTTCCGTTAACGAAGATCTTAATGTCGTGACGGCCGGGTTTTAACCTGAGTTGTCTCATCTTTGAATCTCTTTTCCGATGGTCATTACTCATATCAAACCGGATTCTGTCATCCACAACAACGGTTATTCGGTTGTGTCTGGGGTTCTCTTTAATAAATATCAACCTTCCGTTAACACCTCTTCTTTTATTGTAATCGGTGCGGTGTTCGTTAATCTCACGGGGTTCAAAACCCTGTTTTCTCTGATCACGGGTAACATAGACTTTAGGACCACAACTGCTAACAGTAATTATAAGAGCTAAAAGTGCGAAAATTATTTTTTTCATAACCAAAAGTATTATAAATAAACACAATCAAAGAGTTTGCCACAATTACATCTCCGGTTCAAAAACAAATGTCATTCTATTTCCGGCGTTAAAGATTGTGGTTGCAAATTTATGAATATCAGCGGAGTTCATCTTGTCAAGAAGTTTTTTCTCCTCTAATTTTAAATCTTGTTCGCCAATAATTGCATTGGTAATAATAGAGACCCAGGCCGGATCATCTTTTTGATCCTGATAAACTTTAGATAAATAGAGTTTTATCTCTTTCATCTCTTTTTCGGTCGGGCCACTCTTAACCAGCTTCTCTATCTCCATCTGCACAACCTCCAGCAGATCCGTTACCAGAGCAGGATCGGTATCAAACTCTATTGTGAATTTGCAAAGTGTTTTCGGATACTTTGTAATTTCACCCGTAACCCCAACGTGGTATGTGCCTCCACGCTCCTCACGGATAGATTTCATATATCGGTCTCTGAGGATATAGGTTATAAACTTTGCCATAAGGTTATTCTCTGCGCTATACTCTGTTTTGCCGTGGTAGGTTCTGGTAACCTCTGCCTTGGTACTGAGCATATTCTTTGCCTTGTAGCGCAGCTCTACCTCTCCATCTTTAACGGTAGCCTCTTTATAGCTTAGTTTAGGGGCATTGTATTTAGAGCTCTTAATTGAGGCGATATATTTCTCTGTAAGCTCTTTGCCTTTTGATGCCTCCATAGGTCCACTAAATACAAATGTGTAACCTGCCGGGTTCATAAATTGGTTACTATAGAGTTGCATCAGCATATCTGCAGTAATGGAGTTTATGTAGGCGGAGTCGAGTTTGAAATGAGTTGGATTAACTGCAAAACGGAGCTTATTCACGGAGTCTCTAAAGCTGTTTGTCTCTCCCTTGTCGGTTGAAAGCCCTTTTAACAACTGTGTTTTGAAGTTTCTAAGTTCACGATCGTCAACCGAAACATCTGTGAAGTGAAGGTATAGCAAACGGAACATATCCTCTGCCTCTTTAACATTGGTAAATGTTCCGGAGAATTCGTTACTCCTGTATCCGATACCTGAACTCACGGAGACACCCTTTTTTGTACTCCATTTTGTTCTGTCGTTTTTATTGAGCCCGTTAACGCTAAACCGTGAGAGGAACTGCTCCAG